>Ga0302251_1000122_pt1 | contig 92393 bp, 75 predicted proteins | sample AAG_RA_Gln_MG_FD_193534 | JGI IMG/M metagenome (GOLD analysis project Ga0302251, IMG submission 193534) | Enriched activated sludge microbial communities from anaerobic digester in WTTP, New Holstein, Wisconsin, United States - AAG_RA_Gln | ecosystem: Engineered > Bioreactor > Anaerobic >... | reverse complement strand
CGTCCCTGGGATACCAATCGAATTGCCCTGACGGGCATAGCTCAATGATCAGTAACACTTGACAAATCAACACAGTTGCTGAGCGTCAGCGAAGAATCTCCGGGTTTTGAGAGGAAAGCCCGGGCATCCTGAGCGGAGCGAGGAACGAGCGTAGTCGCCCATACGGGCCCGTACGGGCTCCGCTCAGCGTGCCTAACGCTTGTCTGACCGATACAGTTGGTACAAATGACGGCAAGGCATGGCTTTACAGAGCTGTCCACGCCGTCGCCAACCGGTAAACCCAGTACGCCGAAATCACAACCAACGCGGTAAGGGAAGCACGGTTGACGGTCTTCTGCGACAGATGGACGGCGCGCCTCCCGGCCAGCGCCACCACTTCATTCCCCAACCATAACAAACCGCCGAGGTAGAACGGCAGGCTCAGGGCATTCAACTTCCAGGCTGATATCACATTGCCGTGACCAATCGCCAGGAATGCCCGCGTCATACCGCATCCCGGGCACGGCAGTCCCGTAACGTTATGGAAGACGCAGATGGAATACCGCGCCCCGTCCAGAGCGTGTTCCGGCGTGATAACGCTGATGAGATACACGGCCGCCACAAACAACGGGAAGGTTACGTCCCGCCTTCGTGCCCGCATATGCGCTTGAGATGCATCAAAATTGAGGGGCATCGCCTTCCCACAAACGGTTAAGGTCGGACTGCATGATGGCCATATTCACCAAGTCCAGCCAGCCGTACCAGAATCCGGCGACGGACAAGGCAACCAGCAGAATCGAGTTGTCAGTGACCGGCCTGAGCTTGATCGACTGCGCTTCGGCCAGCATCTTGCCGTACTTGAACCACCAGTAAACAACATACAGCCCGCACGTGAGGACGATCAACAGCACTTCCAGGCCCGGTGAAGTATCAGTTTGCCCGGTTACTTCCTGAAGTTCTCGCGAAACTTCGTAATACCACACCAGTCCGTACAAACCGCACGTTATGATCGTCAGAACAATCACCGCGGGAATCGACCTTACCGTTCCTCTTGCCATGCAACAACCCTCCCTTTCTCACTATGTCCTTACGCAGTCTCCTGAGCGCGGGTTTCACATAAGTGCGCGAACGGGCACAGAATAGAACAGTAGAATCAGGAGGAAGGCATGCCGGATCCGACGGAGTTCTCGAACGAGACTCCATCACGTGATGACCTCCGCGCCCAGATGGGCCGAGTCATCGAACAATACCTGAAACTGGACCATGAACTGCGCCAGGTGGAAAACACCAATTTCCGCGTGTGCATCTTCGGATCCGCGCGCATCCGCAGAAGCGATCCCGCGTACGAACTGGTCTACAACGTTGCGAAGCGCCTGTCTGAAATGGGCATGGACATCGTCACCGGCGGCGGCCCCGGCCTGATGGAGGCGGCCAACCGGGCCGTGACCGACGTTCACTCCGCCAACTCCAAATCCTACGGCCTGCCTCTCGATATCCCCACCTTGCGCGAACCCGCAAACCGGCATCTGGACATCAAAAGCGCCCACCAGCGTTTTTCGTCCCGCCTGGACGAGTTCATAAGACTGTCGCACGCTGTTATTGTTGCACCGGGCGGAATTGGAACTCTTCTGGAATTGTCTTACGTCTGGCAGTTGCTTCAGATACGCCTCGTGGAGCCACGCCCGGCCATTCTGCTCGGCGCCGACTACTGGAAAGGTTTGATTGATTGGATGCGGAAGGAAATGGCGGGGCGCGCCTTCGTTAATCCGGAAGATATTGACATTGTGCAGATTGTGAACGAACCCGACGAGGTTGTCGAGATTCTAGCCAGGGAACAGGAGACCTACCTCCGCAATTTCCACAACAACCACATGCCGTTCATCGGCACAGCCGCCTCCCAGGAGTGATAAACGACAAAAGCATGGAAACACGAAATGTTGTGATACTTGGATCGGGTCCGGCCGGATTGACCGCCGCCATCTACACCGCGCGCGCCGGATTGAGCCCCCTTGTGCTGGAAGGTTCGCAACCCGGCGGCCAGTTAACCATCACGACCGCCGTGGAGAATTTTCCGGGCTTCCGGTCTGGCGTACTGGGTCCCGCGTTGATGGAGGAAATGCGCGAGCAGGCGTTGCACGTGGGGGCCGAGATCCGGCGCGATCAGGCGGTGAAGGTCGACCTGGCTGTTTGGCCGTTCTCCATCGACACGGAAGAAGGTTCCATCCGGGCACGAACCCTGATCATCGCCACCGGCGCTTCCGCGAAGTGGCTGGGACTGCCGGAAGAATCGCTTGGTGAAGGCGGCCTGTACGGCAAAGGGCTGAGCGCGTGCGCCACCTGCGACGGTTTCTTCTTCCGCGGCAAGCAGGTTGTCGTGGTCGGCGGCGGGGACACGGCGTTGGAGGAAGCGACCTTTCTGGCACGTCTGGCGGAAAAGGTTTACGTAGTCCACCGCCGTGACGCATTCCGCGCCAGCAAGGCGATGCAGGAACGCACTTTCAATACTCCGAACATCGAGATACTGTGGAACAAGGTCGTGACACGTATCCACGACCCGGCGGAAGGCCGTGTCACCGGCGTCACGCTGAAAGACACGAAAACCGGCGAAACGTCCGTACTCCCCGTCGACGGGGTGTTCGTCGCCATCGGCCACCAACCGAACACCGTTCTTTTCGCCGGACTGCTGGAAATGGATGAAAACGGATACCTGCGCACCTTCGGCGGAACGCGCACCAGCGTGCCTGGCGTATTCGCGGCGGGGGACGTGGCTGATCCGGTCTACCGTCAGGCCATCACCGCCGCCGGTTCAGGTTGCATGGCAGCCATCGACGCGGAGCGCTGGCTGGGCGAACAGGATGCCGTTTCCGGCTAGCGAACCGGTGCCGGCCGACCGCTAAATCCCCTTCGCAGAGCCTTCCGCAGTTCGCCGAACACCAAGGGCGACAGCGATAGAACAACCACCACCAGCAAATCCATACCCTTCAGCGATCTGGTGCTGAATATGTCATGGAACACAGGCGCGTAGACAGCGGCCAACTGCAACAGACCGGAAATCACCACCGCTATCACCAGTTTTGGATTGGACAAAAAACCGAGACTGAAAATACTTTGCGTGTTTGAACGGCAGTTGAAAGCATGCACCAGTTGCGAAAATGAAAGAGTCAGGAAAGCCGCCGTCCGGGCGAATTCCGTATTGTCCGTTCCGTGGTTCGCCATCACGAATCCAAAGGACAATAAGACCGCCAGAGCGATAAACAGACCGTACCATATGATGCCGACTACGGTCTCCCTGTCCAGAACACCCTCGCTGGGATGGCGCGGTGGTCGGCGCATTACGTCCGGCTCCGCCGGATCGACACCCAGGGCAAGCGCGGGCAGACCGTCCGTCACCAGATTGACCCACAGAATCTGCACGGGGATCAGCGGCGCGGCCCACCCTATCATAATCGCCGTGAAAAGCGTAAGCACCTCGCTAATGTTGCACGAGAGCAAGTAGAACACGGATTTGCGGATGTTGGCAAACACCGTCCTGCCTTCATCCACGGCCGCAACGATGCTGGCGAAGTTATCGTCGGTAAGAACCATCTCCGAAGCGCCTTTGGCAACATCGGTTCCGGTGATTCCCATGGCCACACCGATATCGGCACGCTTCAGCGCCGGCGCATCGTTGACTCCGTCGCCCGTCATGGCCACGATTTCGCCCGACTTCTTCATCGCCGAAACTATCTTCAATTTGTCATCCGGAGAAACGCGCGCGAACACCGAGGCTTCGTTGGCGGTGGCAGTCAACTCCGCTTCGTTCATGCTGTCCAGTTGGCGGCCTTCCACCACCCGGCCATGTCCCATTCCCAATTCGCGGGCGACCGCGCCGGCGGTTACCGAATAATCGCCGGTAATCATAACCGGGCGGATTCCGGCCGACAGGCATCGTGTGATGGCCTCGGCCGCTTCCGTGCGAGGCGGATCAATCATACCCATCAGTCCGATGAACGTGAGGCCGACCTCAACGTCTTTCGGTTGAGGCGACGTCGGCAACGATGGCAATTCTCTGATGGCGAAACCCATTATCCGTAGAGCGTCACCGGCCATGGACCGCCCGGCCGCGGCAATATCCGCGCTGTGCTGTTCTGTCATCGGTTCGATGGTTGATCCGACCAACACGTGAGAACACAATGGACGAATCATATCCGGAGCGCCTTTGACGATAGCGAACACCTTGCCGTCCACGTTGTGGATGGTTGTCATGCGCTTGCGACCTGAGTCGAACGGTATTTCATCAGCGCGCGGCCATTCCCGTTCGGCTTCGTCGCGGCTCCACCCACCCTTGGCGGCGGCTGTCAGAAGCGCCGCTTCCGTCGGATCACCTATGGCAGTCCAACCCGTCGGTTCCTGACGAAGGTTGGCATCGTTGCACAACACCGCCGAGCGCATCAGAAGGTCAAGGTCGGGGCGCGAACGGGGATCCAGCGGTTGGCCGTTCCGCATGATCTCACCGTCGGGGGCATATCCTTCGCCAGTAACGGATCCCTGCCCCGAGAAGGTCCACCAACGCCGCACGGTCATCTGGTTGCGCGTCAGGGTTCCGGTCTTATCGGTACAGATAACCGTTGTAGCGCCCAGCGTTTCCACAGCCTGCAGACGGCGGATCAGGGCGTTGCGCTTGACCATGTTGCGCATACCGACGGCAAGTACGATGGTGACGACGGCGGGCAGGCCTTCGGGAATCGCGGCAACGGCGAGGGCAACCGCTGTCAGGAACATCTCTCCCGGCGGTTGATCATGCATCACGCCGGCGAAGAAAACGATTACACAAACGACCGCAACAAGGACGGCCAGGACCTTTCCCAGATGCGCCAGTTTCTTCTGGAGCGGAGTCTGCTCGGAATCCACGCCCTCCAGCATCGTGGCGATGCGCCCCATCTCGGTGCCGCCGCCGGTGGCCACGGCAACGGCGGTTCCGCGCCCGAACGTTATCGCGCAACCGCTGTGCACCATGTTCACGCGGTCCCCAACTCCGGCCCGGGGATCCGAAACAACTTCCGTGGACTTGTCAACCGGCTCTGATTCGCCTGTCAACGCCGATTCGTCCGCCTTGACAGACGCGCTTTCGATAAGCCGGGCATCGGCGGCCACCACGTTGCCGGATTCCAGCAACAGCACATCTCCGGGCACAACCTGCTCCGCCGGAATGTCCACCGGCGCCCCGTCGCGGCGCACCCGTGCCAACGGAGCCGCCATCTTCTTGAGCGCCGTCAGCGACTGTTCCGCCCGATACTCCTGCGCCACGCCCAGAATCGCATTCAGAACGACGATGGCCATTATGACAACCGCGTCGGTGGCCTCGCCAATCGCCAGAGAGATCAGCGTCGCGGCTATAAGCACCCAGATCAGCATATCGTTGAACTGGGCGACAATCATGGAGAGAACCGGCCGGCTTTCCTCGGTCCTGATTGCGTTCGGACCGAACTCTTTGAGGCGCTGTTCGGCGTCCGAGGAAGTCAGACCCTCATCAGGATTGACACGCAACCTGGCGGTTACTTCCTGGATTGTATTGGTATGCCAGGTAACCTGTGTCGTGATTGGTTCCATTGATGCTTGCGGACCTATCTGATGACGCGAACACCGGCTATCGGTCTGCCGGGATATCCGCCTTCGATCTGGAACGATGGTACGTACCCGTCATCATTCGGGCTGACCGTCAGAAAAGTGCGTTTGAATTCGCCGTTTTGATACCGGTAAGAGACACCGTCGTCTTCGTAACAGACCCCTTGAGCCGGTGAGCCGTCTGTCCAGGCAAGCCATTCCATCAGCAGTCCTTCCATCTCGCCGGTATGCTGAACAACGGGCTGTGTTGGAATCGCGGAACCGGCCCGGGCATACAGTGGCAATCGGTCGACCGGAGCTTCCTCGGTGATATTTCGTCCGCCTTCGTAACCCTCGCCCGTGTGCCAGTCGAACCAGGTTCCAGGCGGCAGATATACCGGACGGCTGGTTCTGCCTTCTTCCAGCACGGGCGCGGCCATCAGCGCGGAGCCCAGCATCATCTGGTCTTCGACGCCCGCCGAGCCCGGATCGTCCGGAAACTCCAGAAACAACGGGCGGAAAACCGGGATTCCGGTGCGAGACATCTCCTCGAACAGCGTGTAAAGATACGGCAACAACCGGTAGCGGAGCCGTATCGATTCGGTGTTGATGGCCGTCCATTCATCGCCGTATGACCATGGTTCCTGCCGGGCTGACTCGGCCTCTTCCCCGTTATCGAATACGGAATGCGCACTGTGTACGCGGCAGAACGGATAAAGAGCTCCGATTTGCAACCATCGGGCGAACAGCTCGGGCGTCGGATTGCGGTAGAATCCGCCGATGTCGGCTCCGCTGAATCCCTGACCGCTGAGTCCGAGGTTGAAGATCATCGGCAGGGACATGCGGAAGGACTCCCAATCAGCGACATTGTCTCCGGTCCACGCGGCGGCGAACCGCTGTCCTCCCGCATAGTTGGCGCGGGTGAGGACGAAAGGGCGCTCATCCGGCCGCGCTGTCAGCAGTCCCTGGCGCGACGCCCGGATCATCTGCATACCGTAAGTGTTGTGCCAACGCGCGTGAGTACCCGGCCAACCGTCGCCGTGTTGAAGGGTCTCGGATGCAATCGTAACACCCTCGACCATCCCGACCGAGGGCTCGTTCATGTCGTTCCACACACCGGATAGTCCTTGGAGGGCCGTCTCCTTCAGGTATCCGGCCCACCACTCACGGCACTTTGGATCGGTAAAATCGGGAAACACGCAATCACCCGGCCAGACGCGGCCTATATACGGTTTGCCGTTCGGATACTTCACATAGAATCCGCCGTCCATCAGCGTGTCGTAAACTCCGTAGCCCGGTTCTACCTTGATACCCGGATCCAGGATCGCGACGGTATGGAAGCCGTCCCGCGACAATTCGGACAACAGGGCGTCGGGTTCGGGGAAACTGGTGCTGTCCCACGTAAAGACCCTCATCCCATCCATGTAGTGAATATCGAACCAGATGGCGTCGCAAGGGATCTGCCTGGTTCGAAACTCCCTCGCCAATTCGCGAACAACGCTGTCGGGAGTATACGAGAACCGGCACTGGTGGTAACCGAGCGACCACAGCGGCGGCAGTTCCACGTATCCTGTCAGTTCCACGAAACGTGAAATGACCTTTTTGGGGTGCGGACCGGAAAACACGTACAGGTTCACGGCTCCGCCGTCGGTGGTCATACGGGCTGTTTCACCGCGCAGATCCCACACCTGCCGGAAGGTGTTGTCCAGGAACACGCCGTTGGCCCTGGAGCCGTCCAAAGCCAGCAGGAACGGAATCGATTGGTAAAGCGGATCGGCGCCCGGCGCGTAGGAGCCCGCATCGGTGTTCCAGAAGGTCATTGGTTCGCCGCGGGCCTCCAGGGAACCGGCCCGTTCGCCGCACGCGTAGATGCGCCGGTCATCAGGCTGTGTCCACTCCACCGAGGCGACATCCCCGTTGAAGGCTATCTGAAGATCGCGAAGCAGGCTCTCTCCAGCGCCGTTGCCAACCGATATCCTGCCCGTCGACTTCGAAACCGTTACTGTAAGTTCCTGGGTGGCGCAAACAACCTCGCCGTCGGTTTCCGACATGCGGAAGTCGGTTTGGGGCCAGTAGGGACGGACCACGGCGATGGAGGTTTCCGGCTCGCACTGCCCGTGTTTCACGGCACGCAGGCGCACCAGGTCACGGGCAAATGGTTCAATGCCGATACAGGCAGTTTCGGTTTCAAGAAGAACACCGCGTCCTTGCGTCCGAACTCGCAACACGCGGCCTGTCGGTATGTCGTTAAAGCTCAATCCCTTGTCCTGCTCCCTGGTCTTAATCGCACACAGTTCGGTCGGCCACCTTTTCATGATGCCAGGAGTCGGCAACGCGAGCAACCGGTCAGCATGCCGCTCGGCCCCACGCCCTGCGCGCTTCAGACACGAAACGCCTTACCTTTTCCGGATCCTTGCGTCCGTCGGGTCCCTCGACGCCGGTGTGCGAATCTACTCCGGCCGGACGCACAGCCTCGATGGCCGATGCGACGTTGTCAGGATCCAAGCCGCCGGCAAGGATAACGGGCTTCGGCACGGCAAGGACAAGCGCCGCGCTGACTTTCCAGTCATGAATTCTCCCCGTTGCCCCGGTCGCGCCGGTTGCGGGGTCGAAGGTGTCCGTGATAAACGCGTCCACCCACGGAGCAAGCGCGGAGGCTTCGGATTCCAGGCGGTCAACGTCATCATCGCGCACGATGACGCTTTTCAAGACGAACAGATCGGGATCAATTTGCTTCAGCGCGCGCAGTTCTGCGAGGGATACTTCGCCGTGTAGTTGGACGTGCCGCGCGCCAAGTTTCGCGCAGAACGCCGCGATGTTTTTGGCCGTGTTCAGATAGGTGATGAGCACACCGGGGTGTTCCGCTGGCAGGGCACGGATGATGCGCCCGGCTTCCGCTTCGCTCAGATCCTCCTGATGGACCGCCAGCCGCAGGGGAAATCCGAGCCAGTCGACGCCGGCTGAGACAAGCATATGCGCCTCGGCTTCGTCGATGACCCCGGCGATCTGGATGAGGTTACCGGGTAGTTCCCTTCTTGGCAATATCGCGTTCTCCATACATCCAGCATGGCACAACGATTGGGACTGAAACACACTTCCGGACGCTCCTTCTTGCCCCCTCCGCCATCGGCGCTCCACACTGGTGTAGATACCCCACGTCTTCGGAGGCAATATGGCGCTCGCAAAGGCATATTCGGCGGCGGTTCACGGCATCGACGCCTACCTGGTGGAAGTGGAAGTGGATGTCGGGCGCGGAATGGCCGGACAATTCCCCATCGTCGGACTGCCCGACGCCGCTGTTCAGGAAGCCCGCGAGCGCGTGCGGACCGCCATCCGCAACACCGGCCTTAGTTTTCCGGAACGCCGAATCACCGTCAACCTTGCCCCCGCCGACGTTCGCAAGGAAGGTCCCAGCCTGGACCTTCCCATCGCCGCGGCTCTGCTGGCGGCCTCCGGCCAGGTGGAACCCACCGGCTTGAGGGAAACCGCCCTCGTCGGCGAACTGGCGCTGGACGGATCGGTTCGCCCCGTCGCGGGTGTTCTGCCAATTGCCCTCGGCGCGAAAGCCGCCGGGATGCGCAGAATCCTCGTACCCGTCGCCAACGCGCACGAGGCCGCCGTGGTTGAGAACCTTGAGGTCTACCCGGTCAATTCGCTGGCCGAGGTGGTGGCCCTTCTTAACGACGGGCTTGCCGTGGAACCATTCGACGGGGAGACGCCGGTCGGCAACCTGTCGGAACCGGTCTTCGACCTCGACTTCAACGACGTCAAAGGCCAGGACCACGCCAAGCGCGCGATGGAGGTCGCCGCCGCTGGTTCTCATAATCTGATTATGGTAGGTCCGCCCGGCTCCGGTAAGACGATGCTGGCGCGGCGTTTACCGACTATCCTTCCTCCACTCACACTGGAGGAAGCATTGGAAGTTACGAAAATTTACAGCATAGCCGGGCATCTGCCCACCGGCACCGCCCTGTTGACCACGCGCCCATTCCGCTCGCCGCACCACACGATTTCGTACGCGGGTCTCGTCGGCGGCGGTTCGTTCCCGCGACCCGGCGAGGTCAGTCTGGCTCATCACGGCCTCTTGTTCCTGGACGAACTCCCCGAATTCCGGCGCGACATTCTGGAGATGCTGAGGCAACCTCTGGAAGACGGCGTCATCACCATCGCCCGCATCGCCGGAAGCATCGCCTACCCCGCCCGGGTGCAGTTCATCGGCGCGGCCAATCCCTGCCCTTGCGGACACTACGGCGACTCGGGGCGCGCCTGCACCTGCAATCCGTACATGATTCAGAAGTACCGCCAGCGGATATCGGGACCTTTGCTTGACCGCATCGACATCCAAATTGAGGTTCCGCGCCTGAAGCAGGAGGAGTTGATTCAGCGCGGCGGAACGGGCACGACCAGCCGTGAGATACGCCTGCGGGTGCAGGCCGCGCGCGATATCCAGGCACAGCGCTTCCGCGGTTCGGGTGTGTTCACCAACGCGCAGATGACTTCAAAGCACATCCGCCAATTCTGCGCCGTCGACGACGCCACTCAATCGCTTCTGAGGTCGGCCATCAACCAGTTGGGCCTCTCCGCCCGCGCCTACGATCGGGTGTTGAAACTCGGCCGAACCATCGCCGACCTCGAAGGCCTGGAAGCCATCGCCCCGGCGCACGTTGCCGAGGCCCTGCAATACCGCAGTATGGACCGGAAGCTGTGGCAATAATGGGAATCTTGCCCCAGAGGTGATTGACATGAGCACCCCGCCACCCAAAGATAATCCTTTGCTGTATCAAGCCCAAGTTAGTGGTGGTAGTCATGAATACCGTATCGAAGTGCGTAGAGCATCGAATGGCACCCGCTACATGCACATCATCGATACCCGGCGTGCACGGCATGGAGAAGAAGAACGCCGTGGTGTAATCGTCTTCGAGGAATGCGGTCCCGAACTCTGGTGGGAATTAACACGTGCCATGGCCGTTTTGAGCGATAGGACGTCGCCTTGCGAATCAGAGAGCCAATCCCAATCCAAGTCAGGTTACGCTGATTCCCGAGCCTCGTCCCCGCGTGCATATGAGCCATGGTCGGAATCCGAGGATGCTCGATTGATACTCGCATACGAGCAAGGAATGACAGTAACAGCTGTTGCCCATATGCTTGAACGACAAGAAGGAGCCGTAACAAGCAGATTAAGAAAACTGGGCATGTTGACGTGATATCACAATCGCCGACCTGGAAGGCTTGGAAGGCATCGCCCCGGCGCACGTCGGGAAGGCCCTGCAGTACCGGAGCATGGACCGATAATTCTAGTACTGGGACAAGATTGACGATCAATATACATCTTGATAACGGCACTTAGTACGCTATGGTATAACACCTATACAATCTTCTGTATAGCTATTTCGCTAATATACATTATTCCTCTATGGCTGTTTGCGTCCTGTGCATAATCCTAATTGCCTACATTACCTTCATTGCGTTCCACTTACGACCCCTTAATGATGATGAGGTTCTGCACCTAGCTCAAAAACGACGGAACAGTCATATCACGGCATATTTCAAGTTTACGAATGTTCAAGTGGCACCAAACTTGGATTTCAAGCGGGCGATGGCACCGGGTGGTGCCTATTACCCTTTTCAAGCCAACATTGCCGATATAGCCTCAGTTGCGGCATCCTTGTTAAAGTATAAGAAGCACGAATGGATATTGGTTGCTTTTGAAAAAGCTCGTATAATTGATCTAGTCTGGTTAAACAAGGGCCCTGACAGAACGAGGGTTTTTCTGCACTTGGGCTATAATGCCATTCTCAACCTGTTACGTAGCCGTCAATACGACACGGTACTATTTTTTCACAATCATCCTAATCCAGACCCGAGCCGATATACCATGCTATACCCGAGCAAGGAAGATCACATCTTCGCCAAAGACGTTACGACGAATTTGTCCCAAGTTCCTGTTAACGTCTTGCATTTCGTATGCGAACGTGGGCATTTTCGGAAATATCACCAATCGATCTCAGAGTCGTTCATTCCGATTGCCCCTCTTGTAGCCAAAGTAGATGAAATGAACGGGCAGGGGCCACTTCGCAATTTCTTAATGCACCTGGAGAACATCTTTTGATAGTATTTTACTGCTCGCTCGCCTCTTCACAACCCCAGTACGGTCCGCAAGTTGTGGCAGTGAATTTGCCTCCGGCGCGCAGACCGTGCTAAACTGAATTGCTTTGTATCGAACGTCAACGGCGCTCGGAACCGCTTGTTCGCGTCTTTACGCACTGCGGCGTCCGGGCCAGATTACCGCGTCGGGTCGGAAATTCGACGCACCATAAGGAACCAGAACACTCATGAAAGACGGAATTCACCCGGACTACCACGCCGTGAAGGTTCACTGCGCGTGCGGGAACGACTTCGAAACGCGCTCGGCCATCAAGGGCGACGCGATCAACGTGGAAATCTGCTCGAACTGCCACCCGTTCTTCACCGGCAAGCAGAAACTGATGGACACCGCCGGCCGCGTGGACAAGTTTATGCAGAGGTACGGCCTGAAGAAAGACAATTCCTGAGCCATTTGTACCAACTAAATCGACTGACTGAGCGTGAATTGTCATTCTGAGGCGTAGCCGAAGAATCTCAAGTAGTGGAAATCCGAAGGCGAGATTCTTCGCTGACGCTCAGAATGACAGACTTGGACGCTTAGCCCAAGTATTAGTTGGTACAAATGATTCCTGAGCCTGCCCCTTCGGCAGATGATCGCTTGTATGAGCGCCGCGGCGGGAACCGAACGTTCCGTCCGCGGCGTTTTTCCACATGAGGCGTCACCCGTGAGCAAACCTGCTTCCTCCGATCCCGTTCTCTACGGCGGTCAGGCCGTTATCGAAGGCGTGATGATGCGCAGTCCGAAACACGCCTCCGTCGCCGTTCGCCGCGCGGACGGAAGCATCGAGACCACCGTACGCTCCGCCGAACCGTGGCTCAACCGCCACCCGTTCCTCAACCGCCCGTTGCTTCGCGGTGTTTTCGCCCTGTTCGACGCGTTGAAGATCGGCGTTTGGGGCTTGCGCTGGTCCGCGGAACGCGCGGCGCTGGACGTGGAACCTGAAAAACCTTCCGAACCTAACAAGGCGACCGACGCGGCCATAGTCGGCACGATGCTGGTCGGACTGGCGCTTGGTGTCGCATTGTTCATCGCCTTGCCGACACTGATCGCCGGTTGGATCCCGCACACCCTGTCGCACGCGGCCAGGAATATCCTCGAGGGAATCGCGCGGTTGACGATCTTCTTCCTGTACCTCGCGCTGATCGGCAGGATGGAAGGGATTCACCGCGTGTTCGCGTTCCACGGGGCCGAACACCGGGTTATCAACAGTTACGAAGCGGGCGCGGAACTGACGCCCGAGGCCTGCCGCCCCTACCCCGTCACCCACCCGCGGTGCGGCACGTCGTTTGCGATTTTCGTGCTGATTCTTGCCACCATCAGCCACACGTTTCTCGGGTGGCAGGTGTGGTGGGCGAGGATCGCGGTGAGGCTGGCGCTTCTCCCGCTTGTTGCGGCGGTATCCTACGAGTTGCTGAGGTTTTCGGCGAAGTACCCCGAAAGCGCTCTTGCAAAGTTGGTCACCTGGCCGGGAATCTGCTTCCAAAGTCTGACGACGCGCGAACCGGATTCCGAACAGGTGGAAGTAGCGATTGTGTCGTTGCAGACCGCGATGTCAGCCGACGAAGCGGCTACGGCTTAGCCGGCAACGGAGGCTGAAACGGGCGTCGGTTCGGCCTTGCCAAGGATCTTGCTGATACGATCGGCGATTCCCTCGGCGGAGAGGCCGTACTTGTCCAGGATGAAGTCCCGGCCGCCGTGCTCGATGAACTTGTCCGGCAGTCCGATGCGGGTCACCGGCGTGCGGATATTCCGCGCTTCCAATTCCTCCAGCACCGCTGATCCGAATCCGCCCATCAGGCACCCTTCCTCCACGGTTACCACGTGGGGAACACTCAGAGCGGTAGAGGCGATCAATTCTGCGTCCAGAGGTTTCACGAAGCGCGCGTTCACCACGGTTGCCTGGATCCCTTCGTGTGCAAGCATGTCGGCGGCCTCCAGGGCCGGATAAACCATCGAGCCGATGGCGATGATCCCCACGTCCTGGCCTTCCCGCAACCCGACCCCTTGTCCAATCGGAATTGCTTCCATTTCCGTTGAAACCGGGATACCCTCGGAATTGGCGCGCGGGAAACGTATGGCCACAGGACCGTCGTGCTCAACCGCCGTCCGCATCATCCGCCGCAGTTCCTCTTCATCCGAAGAGGCCATCACGACGATGTTGGGGATCATCCGCAGGTAAGCCATGTCGAAGACGCCCTGGTGGGTCGGACCGTCCTCGCCCACGATGCCGCCCCGGTCCAGAACCAGTGTTATCGGCAGATTCTGAATGCAGGCGTCGTGGAGCACCTGGTCGAACGCCCTTTGCAGGAAGGTACTGTAAATGGCAACCACCGGTCGAAGTCCGTGTGCGGCCAGACCGCAACCGAACGTGACAGCGTGCTGTTCCGCCATACCAACGTCGAACGTGCGGTCCGGAAACTCCTCCTGGAATTTGACGAGGCCGGTGCCTTCCAGCATCGCCGCGCTGATGGCCACGATCCTGTCGTTGGTCCTCGCCAACTGGCGAAGGGCTTGCACAAAAACGTCGGAATACGGCAGAGTGGACGATTTCTTCCGCGACAGTCCCGTCTCGATGACAAACGGCGCCACCCCGTGGAACTTCGTGGAGTTTTCTTCGGCCGGCGAATAGCCCTTGCCCTTGACCGTGATGACGTGCAGAAGGATGGGCCCGTTCAGGCTCTTGGTATGTTCCAGTGTCGCTTCCAGCACATCCAGGTTGTGTCCGTCAATCGGGCCAAGGTACGTGAATCCCAACTCCTCGAACCAGAGTCCCGGGGTACCTACCGTCGTCACCGCATCCCGCGCCTTGTTGGCGAACTCGACCATCGATTCGCCCATCGGCAATCTCAAAGCCAGGGCTTCGAAACGGGCTTTGGCGCGGACGTAGGCCGGATTGGTGCGGATGTTGGTGAAGTAATGGTGAAGGGCGCCGACGTTGGGCGAAATCGACATCTCGTTGTCGTTCAGCACAACCAGCAGGCGGGCGCCAATGTGCCCCGCGTGGTTCAACGCTTCCAGAGCCATGCCGCCGGTCATGGAGCCGTCGCCGATGACCGCGATGACATTCTCGTCCCGTCCGCGCCGGTCGCGCGCCACGGCGAAACCGAGCGCCGCGCTGATCGAGGTGCTTCCGTGGCCGGCGCCGAAATAATCGTGCGGTGATTCGCCCCGTTTGCAGTAACCGCTGAGCCCCTCGTACTGGCGTATCGTGGAGAACCGGTCGTACCGTCCCGTCAGCAGTTTGTGGATGTACGCCTGATGTCCAACGTCCCAGATCATGATGTCCTTGGGACTGTTGAACACGCGGTGCAGGGCTATGGAGAGTTCCACGGTACCCAGGTTGGGAGCCAGGTGCCCGCCCGTGACGCTGAGCGTTTCCACAAGCGTGGAGCGAATCTCTTCCGCCAGCGTTTTGAGGTCCGCGCGGCTGAGGTTTTTCAGGTCTTCCGGCCCATGTATTCCCTGGAGCAAACTCATTTCGTTCTCATCTGTCCCTTTTTCGACGCACTGATTGAATCTATCAAAATCAACGCCCCGGGTCAAACCGTGTCACGCCCGGCCCGCGCGAAGGCACCGCCCCGGCAGAGAACCGGTAACGCGGCCTTCGTCCACAACCGATACTCCTCGTACGAACACGTACGGTATCCCTTCCGCCAGTTGGAACGGTTTTCCGAACTGCGACGCATCGCGTACGGTAGCGGGATCGAACAGCGTCAGGTCCGCAACGTAACCTTCCGACACCTTGCCCCGATCCTTCAAACCCAGCCTTTCGGCGGCGAGGCCGGTCATCCGATGCACGGCGTCTTCCAGCGTCAGAACACCCTTTTCCCGGACATAGTGTGCCAGAACGCGCGGCATGGTACCGAACGTTCGCGGGTGCGGCATGCCGGTCGCCAACGGGCCGGTGATGGCGCGCGCCGTGGCGTCGCTACCGATCATAACGTACGGACGCTTCATCACAGTTTCTACATCGTCCTCAGAGAGCGTGAAGTGGACCATTCCCACCGATCCCTCTTCCTCGAGCAACAGTCGGAACATCGCTTCCACGTAATCCAGTTGCCATTTACGCGCGATATCCGCCACGCTCAATCCCTCGGCCCACTTGTTGGCTTCGGTTTTGACACCGGCGATCACGATGTCGATCCAGCCCTGCTCGGCGTTTTTGTATCCGTTTTCGACCTGGTACTTCGTCTCCTTGCGCAGGCGCGGCAGGAGATCCGGAGTTTTCAAGCGTTCGAGCATCTTCTCCGTTCCGCCGTCGTGAGCCCAGCGGGGAAGGTTCACCGAGAGGCCGGTTGAGGTCGCCACGTACGGATACTGGTCCGCGGCGGCGTCAATCCCGCGCGCCCGGGCGTCCTCGATCATCGCCAGAGTTTGATTCACCTTGCCCCAGTTGGCGGGCCCGCACGCTTTGTGATGCGATATCTGAACGCGGGCGCCGCTTTTCTCGCCGATCGTCAGCGCCTCGGCGACCGCCGGGACAACATTGTCCCCCTCACTTCGCATATGCGTGGCATAGATGCCCCCGAATTCGCCGACCGGTTTCGACAGTTCCACCAGTTCGTCGGTTCCGCCGTAACACCCCGGCGCGTAGACGAGACCGGACGAGAGGCCCACCGCTCCCTGCTCCATCGACTCGGCGACGGCCTGTCTCATCACCGCCATCTCGTCCGGTGTGGCCGGGCGGTCGTCCGGTCCCACCACAGCGGAACGTAAACTGCCGTGCCCGACCAGCGTCATCAGGTTCATCGCCATGCCGCTGGATTCCAGGGCGCCGAAGTATTCATCCAGCGACGTCCACCGCTGTTCCACGTTGTACTTTTCCAGCCATTCCTCGATATGGGTGCGTTGGTGTTCGCTGACGATCGGAGCCGGACAAGAACCGCAGTTGCCGGACAGTTCCAAGGTCACGCCCTGCGTGATTTTGCTCTCGGCGGTTGGGTTGATGAGCAGGGCCTCATCGGTATGCCCGTGCATATCGATGAATCCCGGCGCAAGGCACAAGCCGTCGGCGTCGATGACGCGCGCGGCAGACTCATTCGCCGTGCCGACACCGGTGATGCGGCCGTTCTCGACGGTCACGTCTCCGCGCCGCGGGGACGCTCCGGTTCCGTCCACAATCGTTGCGTTCTTGAAGAGGATATCGTTCATTATTCTGTCTTTCCCGTATATGCGACGGGGTGACGTTGCGTGTGCGCCCGCCCGTGTTGTCCTTGCCGCCTGTTCCGGGCCGTTGCTAACGTACCCATGTTACTTTGCCACCATCACAACACCGAACGCAACGAAAGGCTTCCGTCATTATGCACAAACTCGTTTTGATCCGCCACGGACAGAGCACCTGGAACATGGAAAACCGCTTCACCGGTTGGACCGATGTCGACCTGACCGTTGTCGGCGAGGCCGAAGCCGCATCGGGCGGCCTCCTGCTGGCCCAGGGCGGATATGAGTTCGATATCGTTTACACGTCCGTGCTCAAACGCGCCATCCGCACGATGGCGATCGTGACGGATGTTCTGGACCAGATGTGGGTGCCGGTGACCCGCGCCTGGCAGTTGAATGAACGCCATTACGGCGACCTGCAGGGACTGAACAAAGCCGAGATGACCCGCATCCACGGCGAGGCCAAGGTATTGGAATGGCGCCGATCCTACGACATCCCACCGCCTCCGCTGTCACCGGAAGATCCGCGCTACCCGGGGCACGACCGCCGTTACAAGGACCTGAGCAAAGAGGAACTGCCGGTCACCGAAAGCCTGAAGGAGACCGTCGCCCGCGTTGTGCCCTACTGGAATACCGAGATCGCTCCGGCTATCAAGGCCGGCAAGCGCGTGCTGGTCGTCGCCCACGGCAACAGCCTGCGCGCCCTGGTGAAGTACCTGGACGGGATCAGCGAAGAGGCGATCGTGAAACTGAACATCCCGACGGGCATCCCGCTGGTGTATGAGCTGAACGACGACCTGACGCCAATCCGCAACTACTACCTCGGCGATCCCGAGGCGGCGAAAAAGGCGGCCGAAGCCGTGGCGAACCAAGCCAAGGCGAAGTAACAGCCATCAGTCAGGGCACCCTTGTCTCCCCTCCTTTTCAAGGAGGGGCTGGGGGTGGTTCGCAGTCTCCCCTCCTTTTCAAGGAAGGGCTGGGGGTGGTTTTTGAGCGTGAACAGTCAGGCAACCACCCCTACCCCCTCCTTGAAAAGGAGGGGAATTTCAGCATCTCCCCGGTGCTATTTCACTTCCCGTCGCGGTATTTCTTCAATGGCGGGAAGAAATCCGGTGTTTCGTCTCCAACACGCCAGATCGACACACCGGCGATGCCGTACTCACGCGCGATATCCAGCCGTGTTTTCAACGTGCGCGCACTCTCGTAATAAACCGTTCGCTTGCCGCCCTCGGGTGTTTCGTACTTGAACCAGTACGACTGCGCCTGGGAATCCCACTGCGGCTTGATGTTCAACGACTTCAGCATCTCTTGCGATTTGACAGCCGTCACCTCGCTCGCGGTCGCCTTCTCCGGCCAGTCGTAACCGTAGAAGGGCATGCCCAGGACAATCTTCTCTTTCGGAATGACGGTCACGGCATAATCCAGCACAGCGCGAACGAACGGAATCGAGGCGATCGGTCCCGGTGAGCCGGCGCTCCAGTGCTCGTCGTAGACCATCAACTGCAGTTGGTCGAAGTGCTTCGCCAGGAACGGGTAGTCGGCCCAACCGCCCCACACCGAGTTCGGCGCGTCGGAGGTTTTCGCCGGCAGATCGGCGGTCACGATGAGCCCCTTCTCGTGGAAAGCCTTGGCGATCGCCACGGCAAACACGTTGTAGAGTTGCCGGTCGGCGGGCGCGATGCCCTCGATGTCCAGGTTGATGCCGTCCGCGCCGAGATCCTCTACCGCCTTCAGCAAAAGCGCGACATTCTTCTTCACCGCCTCCGCGTTCTCGATGATCGGCCTGGCGATTTCGGGCTTGAACGGGCTGTTGGCCACCAGTGGCGTTACCTTTAGCCCCCGGCTTCGGAAAAACCTCATCGCCCGCTTGTCAGCCTTCACGGTCAGTGCGCCGGTCTTGTCGAAGGACAGCCACGTCGGCGCGACGCAGGTGAACGCGTCGGAGTGGTCCGCCATCGTCCAGTACGGGGATGTGTCGTTGTCCGGAACCCAGAAGTAGCCGATAACGTCTCGTTTCACGGTTTTTCCCATCGTGGCCGTGACGCACAGTGCCAGAACGGCCGCCAACCATACGCAACGCCTCATATCGCTATCCTTTCAGAATCGCCTGCAACTCCCGGATGAAGCGTTCGTTCATCGGGGGTGTGCCGATGGATACCCGGAGACACGTCGGCATTCCGAAGATATCGCCGGTTCGCACAATCACGCCCTTCCTGAGCAGACCTTCGTACACGGGACGGCATTCGCGCAGAACGTCCACAAGGATGAAGTTGGCCTCGGCCTTGGCATACGGCAGTCCCAGGCGCTCGAATTCCCGCTCCAGGTACCGCTTGCCCTCGGAGTTGACCTTCAGCGTGTTCCTTACGTGATCGTCGTCGTCGAGAGCCGCGATTCCGGCGACCTGCGCCAGCACGTTTACGTTGAAAGGTTCGCGAACGCGGTTCATATTGTCGATGATGTCCGGCCGTGCGAGGCAGTATCCCAGGCGCACGCCGGCGAGGCCGTAGATCTTCGAGAACGTGTGCAAAACGATGACATTGCGGCCTTCCTTCACGTAATCGACGCTGTTCGGGTAATCCGGATCCTCCACGAATTCCGCGTAGGCTTCGTCCAGCATCACCAGCGTCCCCGGCGGAATCCGGTCAAGCAGTCGGGTCACCGCATCGCGGGTGTTGATGGTTCCGGTGGGATTGTTGGGATTGTTCACAAACACGATGCGCGTCCGGTCGTTGATCCGGTCCGCCACGGCGTCCAGATCCTCCTTGAAATCCCTGACCGGCACCTTCACCACCTCAGCCTCGTTCAAGATGCCGGCCGCTTCGTAACGCACGAACGAAGGTAAACTCATGATCATGCGGTCGCCGGGGCGCAGGAAGGTTATGCCCAGCAACTGGATCAGTTCGTCGCCGCCGTTGCCGACGATCACACTCTCCACCGGAAGGCCCTTCTTCTCCGCCAATGCGTGGCGCAGATCGTGCGAAGTGGCGTCCGGATAGTGGTGAATCGCGCCCACGGCCTTCGTGATGGCGGCAATCGCGCGCGGCGAAGGACCGAGCGGATTCTCGTTCGACGCCATCTTGTCGATGTCGGTCAGGCCGTATTCCCTCTGGACTTCGGCGATTGGCTTTCCGGGCGAATACGGTACAAGGCGCGATACGCAGTCTTTGGGAGTGATCGTGTTGTCAACGGGCATTTATGGTTCCTTCCTGTTCCGTCCTGGTGTTTGAGTTGGTATCCTGCAGAGCCGAGTTCAGGTTATCACGAAAATCCGGTTCCATGGGAACTCCGGCAACGCACACCTGGCCGCCGGGCGCGACGATAATCTCCAGCCCGCAACCCTTGTCGCCGGCGTTCTGAATGTCGGCGATCAGGTCGCGGTAGCGTTCGGTCAGCGTCAACAGGCGCTGATTCGCCGAACCGCGCAGATAGAGGTCGGCGTGCAGGGATCGTATATAGGGGCCATCGATCAGCAGGTCCAGTCGCTTCAGCAGGTCCTTTTGCGCGGCGGAACCTTCCGCCACGAGGTGGTCCATCGTATATCCGGTGTAACAGATGACACCGAGATCACGCTGGGATTTCAGCCGGTCGATCAATTGCGCAATCTGTCTCGCCTGAAGAAACGGCTCACCGCCCGAAATGGTGAGGCCTTCGATGCCGGTATGTTCCAGTATCCACGCGACCAGGGAATCGACGCTGACCTCTTCGCCGCCCTCCGGGTCCAGCGAATCGGGGCTGATGCAACCGTCGCACCGAAAGGGGCATCCTTGGGTCCAGATGACGGCGCGTTTTCCGGGTCCAAGCGAGGAAACCGGAGCTTGTTTGAAGTACAGACGGATACCGGCCGGTTCGCGGGCGGAAAGCGTGGCGCGCTGGGACCTCGTCACAGTTCCAGTTTCCTGCCCGATCCGGATGTTGTTTCGGTAACGTGCCCGGCCGGTCGCGCGCGGTCCTCGGCCCACGACCTCAGCCCGTCGATATCTTCCCGCATGGTTCGCGAAAGCGGAACAGTCGCCCGAATCGACCTCATCAGGGCTTCGGTGGTCAGCTCCTGGTGACCGTCAAACACGTCGAACAGGGCCGCCACCACGGCTTCCTCGATTTCGGCGCCGCTGTAGCCGTCGGACTCCTCCGCAAGCGCTGACAGGTCGAACTTCGAAGCGTCCCGTCCGCGCTTCGTCAGATGGATTCGGAATATCTCCGCCCGATCGGCCTTGTTCGGCAGGTCAACGAAGAATATCTCGTCGAATCGTCCTTTCCGCAACAACTCCGGCGGCAACTGGCTGATGTTGTTGGCGGTGGCAATGACGAACACCGGAACCGTTTTCTCCTGCAACCAAGTGATGAGGGTGCCGAACACGCGCGATGCGGTGCCGGCGTCGGACATACCGGAACTCTGCGTTCCGGACAGCCCCTTCTCGATCTCGTCGACCCAGAGGATTGCCGGTGAAACCGATTCGGCGACCTGTATGGCCTGCCGCATATTCTCCTCGGACGAGCCGACGAGGCTTGAAAAGACGCGGCCCAGGTCGAACCGCAACAGCGGTACACCCCAGAACGAGGCAACGGCCTTCGCGCACAGGCTCTTGCCGCAACCCTGCACCCCGACCAGCAGGACGCCCTTGGGAGTGGGCAGGCCGAACCGGCGCGCCTCCTCGCTGATGGCCGCCTTGCGCTTGCGGAGCCAGTCTTTCAGCTGTTCCATGCCCCCTACTCCGTCGAAGCGTTCGGTGGCGCGGTAATACTCCAGCATGCCGGACTTGCGGATTACCTGCTCCTTCTCGGTCAGGATAATCGGCACGTCCTTTTCTGCCAGACCGCCCGTTTTGACCAGCGTCTTTGCGAAGACGTTTTCGGCTTCGTTCATCGTAAGGCCGAGCGCCGCGTTCACAATCGCCTCGCGCGTGCCGGTGTCCAGCGATATGTTCAGGTTGGACGACCGGTTGACCTCCTCAACGGTGCGGTCCAGTAAAGCGGCAATCTCCTCGCGGCCCGGCATTCCGAAGTCAAGGACCGTTACTTCCTTCTCCAGTTCCAGAGGAAGCTTCAGCGTTGGTGAGACGAGTATCAATGTTTTATAGGAATTCTTCAGATACAGAGCCACTTCGCGGACCTTACGCACGACGCCGGGATCGGTGAGGTACGGGTGGAAGTCCTTGAAGATGAAGATCGCCGGATCCATCGTTTCCAGCACCATGCTCAGCGCCGCCTGCGGATCGCGGGTTCGCTCGTCTGTTCCCTGCCGCGAGGTGGGAACCGTGCCGTAAGGAACGACGCCCCGGCAAGCAGACCAGGTGAATATCTTCTTGTCGCGTTTGCGGGCAATGGCGGCGATGGCGTCCTCCACGCGCGTCTCCTCCCAGGTCACCACGTAGATGACGGGATAACGCGCGCGGATCAGCACCTCCAAGTCGGCAAGAGCCGTCGGTTCGATGGTTTCCACAGCGGTTTGAGGTGGCGTTTCGTTCATATTCATAGTCTGCTCTGGTCCGTGGCCGTCGGGTCGAACCTGTCCGATTCACCCCGTAGCAAATCCGGGTGGCTGACGCGGTTTGCCGCCGTATCGTAAGTGATCACACCTGTCTGGTAGAGCTCCCGCAGGCAGTCGTCGACGGAGAGCATCCCCTCCGCGCGTCCGGTGCGTATCGTGTTCGGAAGCATCTGAATCTTGCCTTCGCGGATGATGTTTCGCACGGCTTCGTTGGTGACCAGCACTTCCGTGGCGACGATGCGCCCGGCCCGATCGATGCGCGGTAGCAACTGCTGGGCAACGATGCCGAGCAACGTGGACGACAACTGCTGGCGCACCTGGTTCTGCTGACCCGCCGGGAACACGTCCACGATTCGGTTGACGGTCTCCGATGCGTTGGGCGTATGCAACGTACTCAGCACCAGGTGGCCGGTTTCAGCGGCGGTCAACGCCGTGGTGATCGTGTTCAGGTCGCGCATCTCACCAACACCGATGACGTTCGGATCCTGGCGGAGGATATGGACAATCGCTTCGTCAAACGTGCGGGCGTCGGTGCCGACTTCCTGCTGAACAATCACGCTCCGCTTGTTGGAGTGCAGGTACTCGATTGGATCCTCTACCGTGATGATTTTGCACCGGCGTTCGCGGTTGATCTGGTCGATCATCGCGTTCAGTGTGGTCGTTTTGCCGGACCCCGTCGGTCCTGTGATCAGCACCAGTCCGGCGGGACGACGCGCCAGATCACCCACAATCGATGGAAGGCCGAGTTCCTCCAACGGCCGGATGCTGGTGCTTCCGACACGGATACTGGCGCCCAGTTGCGCCTTGGAGTGGTAAATCGTCACCCGGAAGTAGCCGACGTCCGGCAACTTGAGGCTGTAACACAACTGCCTTGTTTCGACCAGTTTATCCCTTTGCGCGGCCGTCAGGTTTTCAAGGATCAGGCGGTCCGTTTCATCGTCGGTCAGAACGTCATACGGCGTCGTGACGATCTCGCCGTCCACCCGCAAGATCGGGGGAAGGCCGACAACAAGGTGCACATCGGAAGCGTTTGTATCTACCGCTGTTTTCAGGATTTCGGTCAGATTCATGGATTTACGGGTACATTGCAGGTCGAATCCAACCGCGTCGCGCCGGCGGATTGTAGATAATGGTCAGGCGGCTTCGAACAAGTGATTGCGACCGGATGCCAGGGCGTATCATCGTCCCGGTTTCCGTACCATACCGGTACCATTGTATGTACCGCAATCCGTACTCGCCGGATTTCACACGTCTTTGTGCGGTTGTTCCATCAGTGAAGGTGTCGGAAGCCCAACCACCGGGCATTACATCAATGACCGCCAGGTTCCCGTCAGCGCATAAGACAATGTCGCCCTTTCTATACGAAGATGCCACAACGGTGAGAACACGATCATCGGCGGACAAGCGAACCTCGGGAAGATCGCGCGGAACATAGAAGAGAGACAGATGGCTGAACGGCGCCAGAAAACCAACCATCAGCACAACCGTTAAGGCGCTGACCGCCATCAATCCCCGCCCAACCCGCCGGTGCATCCGAGCGGAAGCGTCACCCGTCGGCGGGAAGGCCCACTCCATGCACGCGATGATTGACATCACAGACAAGGCCGCGATTGAAAGCGCCGCCAGGTCCAGCGCCCGTGTTTTGAAGTACAGGACTCCCAGAACTGCGCACACCACAGCGCCCAGAGCCGACCAGGCGGCGGGTTTCCAGGAACCGGACCACACGAATCCCAGACCAGGCACAATCGAAACGAGAACGGCCAGGCATCGCGGTATCAATTGCCTTGCGGCTTGCATTGGGGGCAACAGGTGCGGCAGATCCGTTGGCTCGGGGACACGACGGTGAAACGTGCGCTCGATGCTCCAGCGGATCGACTGGCCGAGCGTGCGGTCCCGCGCGCGGTCCGGTATGACGGATTCCCGTTCGGGCGGCTTGACCAGCGAGGTGGAGCACACGCCGCACACCGTGCGTCCGGGGATGTTCTCAAATCCGCAGTTGGGGCACTGCATCCGCGTTCACGCCCCTTCCGTCACTCTGGCACGATGTGTGTCTTCGTCGAATCCGTGATCGAAACGGTACCGTCGGGCTCGTAATACTCCGAGGTTTTCTGCTCGTCGGTCACCCGGCCGAGGGTCTGGAACAACTCGACGTATTCCATGCAACGCTTGCCCTTGGCGCCGTGGACGGTGATCTGAATCTTTCCGTCCGGGGCAATCTCGATTTCGAGTTCGTGTCTCTGCGCCATCAGCCGGCTCCTTTCGGGAAGCGAAGAAGGTTTCGGAACTTCAACCAGGTTTTCCGCAGTAATCCCCGGTTCTGAAAGTCGTAAAGAGCCTCTCTGGCGGCGATCCAGCCCGGATCCACCTGCAGAGCGCGTTTGGCGCATCGCACCGCCTCCGAGGTGTCTCCCATCCCCGCCTGGCTTCGTCCCAGCGCCAGCCAGGCAGGCGCGTCGGTCGGATCGGTACGAACAACCTCACGCAGGTACTCCGCGGCGATATGATACTGCCCGTATTCGATTAGTGATGTCGCGGCGGTTTTCCGCGCACGGGATTTATCCTCGGCAAGTTCGATTGCCTTGTCGAAGCAAGGCCGGGCGTTGGATGGGCGTACCTTCAGAAGAACATCGCCACGCGCGCTCCAGGCAAACGGCGGCGCGTTGCGCGAGCAGATCGCCGAGTCCGCGAAACCCATGGCATCCGCCAACCTGCCGGCCCTGCACTCCGCCATGGCCCGGGCCGCCAGGACATCTGGAGATTGCGGGAAACGCTCCTGCGCCCGTTTGGACCAAGTGATGGCTTCCGGTATCTCGCCCAGTGCCACCAGGCAACGTATCTGGCCGCTCCAGGCCGTCGGGATATTGACGTCCAGTTGAAGGGCACGTGAAAAGCACGCGAGGGCGCGCTCAAAATCCTCGCGGTCGAAAGCCGCTTCCGCGCGGGTCATCCACGTGTCGGCGGTAACAACACCGGAGTCGCCCGCCGAGCCGGGAATGACCGGCAGGCTGTCCGTAAGTTCCAGACGTTCGATGCGGCTCAAAGCATCCCCCAAACGGAAATCGGCTCACTGAGTCTTGGGTAACAGAGTGACAGCACAGTCATGCCGTCGCTACCGACGCTCTGCGCGCGTAGTGTAAGCCAGCGATACCGGCATTCTCCCCTCCTTCTCAAGGAGGGGCTGGGAATGGTTGCTGGTGGTCCGGGCAAAGCAACCACCCCTAACCCCTCCTTGGCAAGGAGGCGAACCGGAGTAGCCCCTTCGAACAGTTTCAGGGCACTGCGTGACCGATGGTGAGAGCAGTAGGACAGTCGCATCAGTTCATCAGAATCAACGGATCGTCACACATACTTGGAGACGCGGATGCGGATGGTCTGATCCTCGGCGACCTCTTCGGTGTTGACTGTGAAGCCCTGGGACTTCATCTGGGTCACGATCTTGTTGTAGGCATACTGCTGGGTCACGCGGTTCATCAAGTCGCGCCCAATGGCTTCCAGTTCCATCTGTGTGCGTCCGGGCGCGGAAACGTGAACCGTGCACCGTCCATCCGCCGCGCGGCGGAAAACGGCGGTTACGTCATCGTTGGTAATCGCAAACTGGTCGCCTTCCTGCATGGATTCGGCAAGAAGCTCACTGCCGTTCAGGGTGACCTGGGCTGACGACTGATGAACGGTCGACGTTTTTTCCAGATCCGAGGCGGCGCGCAAAGTGCGGTAACCGATTGCCCCCGTGGCCGCCGCCACGGCACTGCACAACACCGGCCAACTGGCCGCGATCGCCGGGACCACCACAAAGCATACCGACATGGCAAAGTCCTCCGTTCAGATTGTAGCACGACAAGCGTCGTTCACAAACCATAAAAGACGCAATCACAGATTGCTGTCCATTTCTGGCGCTCCACGCGTGGTCCACGCTTGAGAACCGGTGCCCAAAAGTGCTAAAGTGAAACGGAGATTCCGAACATTTGCACGTGTCTCCGAACCGCTTGAAAGGGGTTACCGTGGCGAAAGAAGAACCGATTGACGACGGCGCGCTGACACAAGAAGAGCCTTCCTACGACGCCGATGATATACAGGTCCTGAAGGGTCTGGAAGCCGTGCGGCGAAGGCCCGCCATGTACATTGGAAGCACCGATGTGCGCGGACTCCATCACCTGTTTATCGAGGTGGTGGACAATTCCATCGACGAAGCGCTGGCCGGCTATGCAAGCCACATTGAAGTCGTTCTTCACGAGGATAACTCTCTCAGCGTTACGGACAACGGACGCGGAATCCCCACCGGCGTCAACAAGGCGGAAGGCGTCACCGGTGTCGAACTGGCCCTGACACAACTTCATGCGGGCGGCAAGTTCAAGGAAGAAGGCAAGGCCAGCGCCTACAAGTTCAGCGGCGGCCTGCACGGAGTCGGCGTGTCCTGCGTGAACGCCGTTTCGGACTGGACGATTGTGGAAGTCCATCAACTCGGCAAGCACTTCCGCATGACCTTCGCCCGCGGCGAGAAGACAAGTGAACTTGAAGTGGTCGGCAAGAGCAAACAGACCGGCACCATGGTCCGCTTCCACCCCGATCCCGAGATCTTCACCGACACGAAGTGGCACGACGACCTGATCCGGGACCGGCTTCGCGACCTCTCGTACCTGAACAGCGGAATCCGAATCACCTTTGAAGACCGTCGTCCTCTGGAGGAAGGTGAGGAAGAACGCGTCATCGAAACCTTCTACAACGAGGGCGGACTCGCCAGCTTCGTGGCGGACCTGAACAAGAACAAGGATCCCCTGCACCCGCCAATCTTCATCAAGCGAAAAACGACGGATGCGCTGGGCCGCGAGGTCGAAGTCGAGTGCGCCCTGCAGTACAACGACGGCTACCAGGAAAACCTGCGCTCGTACGCGAACAATATCCACACCCTGTTCGGCGGAACCCACATCTCCGGCCTGAAAACAGCGCTGACCCGCGTGATCAACTCCTACGCGCGCAAGGTCGGCACCCTGAAGGAAAAGGATCCGAACTATCAGGGCGAGGACGTGCGCGAGGGGCTGACGGCCATCATCAGCGTTCACCTGATCGATCCGCAGTTTGAGAGCCAGACGAAGGTCAAGCTTGCGAATGCGGAAGTCGACGGCATCGTGAACTCGCTGGTCGGCGAGGGGTTGACTGAATTCCTGGAAGAGAATCCAGCAATCGGCAAGCGCATCCTCGACAAGGCAGGCACCGCCCAGCGTGCCCGCGAGGCCGCCCGCAAAGCCGCCGAACTGGTGAAGCGCGCAAGCCTGCTGGAATACGCCGCCCTGCCCGGCAAACTGGCCGACTGCTCCGAGCGCGATCCTGCCCGGTGCGAGTTGTTCCTTGTCGAAGGCGATTCCGCGGGCGGTTCCGCCAAAATGGGACGCGACCGAAGGTTCCAGGCGATTCTCCCTCTCCGCGGCAAAGTGCTGAACGTGGAGCGTGTTCAGGCGCACCGCGCTCTTGAAAACGAGGAGATTCGTTCGCTGATTACCGCGCTCGGTACCGGAATCTATCACGGCTCCGGCGATGACGACCTCGACGCCGGACCGGAAGATGAGAACGGCAACGGAGAGAGTAACGGGAACGGGAACGGTCGGGGAAACGGCACGTCGTTCGACATCTCAAAATTGCGTTACCACCGCATTGTCATCATGACCGACGCGGACGTGGACGGCGCGCACATCCGAACCCTCCTTCTCACGTTCTTTTACCGCTACATGCGCCCGATCGTGGAAGCCGGACACGTGTATATCGCCCAACCACCGCTGTACCGCGTGAAGTGCGGAAAGGATACCTTCTACGTTTACGATGAGAAGGATCTGAAGGAACTGCAGAAAACACTGCGCGGAAAGAAGCACGAAATCGGAAGGTTCAAGGGTCTGGGCGAGATGAACGACGACGAACTGGCCGACACCACGATGAAACCGGAATCCCGAACGATGTTGCAGGTGGAAGTGGAAGACGCTATCGGCGCGGACCAGGTGTTCACAATGCTGATGGGCGACAAGGTCGCCCCGCGCAGAGAGTTCATTGAGACCCACGCAAAGTTTGCGCGGGACCTGGACGTCTAGTTCCTGTCGTTTCGACGCCCTGGCCGGTGCGCCGCGGTTCGCCGCGGTACTGAGGCCAGGGCGTTCTAGCATTTGCCGTCCCCGGTCCGCAGTCGTATACCAGCAGATGCCCCGTACCCCGCCAGTCGCGCGTCGGGATATCGGCGACGTAGCGGGACGCCGTGGCAATGATTACGCACAAGCGCCCGTTTCCGCGCAGATCGCACAAGGCCGGAGCGCCCAGTGCCGGTTCCAGTCTCATCCCTTCGCGCGTCGGCGCCCACAAGGTCGGGACCTGCCATATAAGCGTCCCTTTGCTTCCATCGAAGGCATACACGTAACCGTCGGTGCCCACCGTCACCACATCCACGACTCCGTCGGCATTCACATCACCAAGCGCCGGTTCTGCCATCACCGGCTGACCGGGTGTTGTCTGCGAAGACCACAGCAACCGTCCGTTCGCATCCCACGCGCGGATCGTTCCGGCGGAATCCCCGGCGGCGATCAACCAGCCGGACCCGGTGTCTCCCGCCGCAAGGCCGGACGTGATGGAAACGCCGGATGCCGGATGCTTCCATTTCCATAAAACGGAACCATCGTGGTCCCAGGCGTAAAGGGCTCCATCGTTCGCCCCGGCCACCAGTTCATCGCGCCCGTCGCCGTCCAGGTCCGCGGCCGAGATACCACAACGGATAGGAACACGGTTCTCCGTCTGCGTAACGGCTCCGGTTGAAGGCATCCAGCCCGGGACCGGCCGGCCCTCCGAGTTCCATGCGTAGACGCGGCCGTCGAAAGATGCGGCGATTACCTCCGTACGACCGTCGCCGTTCAGGTCGGCCAGAACGGGCGGGGTTTCCACCGAAAACGAAGGATAAACGCGCCACGGCAGGTTCGCCGTGTCGCTTTGAGTCTGACCGAGCAGACGACCGTCGTGCGACCAGAGGCGCAGGTTGCCGCGCCGGAAGGTGCCCTGCTCCCACGCTCCTTGCGAGGATTGGATGATTTCGAGTGAACCGTCGTTGTTCAGGTCGCCCACGGAAGGGGCGGCGTAGGCATGTCCCGCGGCCTGGCCGATCACCCCGGCGCCCGGCGACGGAAACCATGGCGAAAGAGGTCTGCCCGAACCTTCCCACACGTACAGGCGGGCGGTGATCCACAGCCCGGACTTCTCCATCAGGCTCGGGGCGTAATCCTGTCCGCAGGCGGCCAGGACTTCACTACGTCCGTTGCGATTCAGGTCGGCCAGCGCAAGGCCCAGAGTAGCGTCCCGCGTTGATTGCGGCCAACCGGGCAAAAGCGCCAGTCCGGCTCCCTTCCACGTGTACACGCGCACGGCATTGGGATTCGAAGGGTCGTCCACCTCGTGTGTCGCGATGCCGATATGGTCCACCGTCACGGCGATGTCCGGCCTGCCGTCGCCGTTGATGTCGCCCACCGCCGGTGAAGCGCTGGAAGTGAATGGAAGCCTGACGGCCGACACCAGTTTCGGAGCGGCGAACGGCTGAGCCCACGCGTTTGTTTGAACGGCGAGAAAGAACAGGACTTTGGCACAGGTGCGCCAGTCGAAGTAACATGGCTGGGAGAACGCACCCTTTATACGATATTCCGCGGAGCGACTGATGCTTTTATACGCTTTCACGATGTTCCTCAGCGCGTGCCTGTTGTTCACGGTTCAGCCGATGTTCGCGCGCCTGGTTCTTCCCTTGCTGGGCGGCACACCCAACGTCTGGAACACTTGTATGGTGTTTTTCCAGGCCGCTCTGCTGGTGGGATACGGATACGCCCATTTTGCATCTTCCCGCTTGAAAACCGGTCGCCACGCTGTGTTACAGATCGTTTTGCTCGCGGCGGCGTTCCTGGTTCTGCCGTTCAGCGTCGCCTCGGCCGGGGCACCCGATCCGAACGCGAATCCTATCCCCTGGTTGATGATGAATCTGCTTACCACGGTCGGGCCGCCGTTCGCCATCGCCTCCACCACGGCCCCGGTTCTTCAGGCGTGGTTTTCCAGATCCCGGCACAAGGCGGCGCGCGACCCGTATTTTCTGTATGCGGCCAGCAATCTGGGCAGTGTAACCGGTCTGCTCGGATACATCGCCGTCATCGAGCCGAACTTCACGCTGGTTCAGCAGTCCCGCCTGTGGACGGTCGGGTACACCCTTCTGGTCGCGTTGATTGCTTTTTGCGCCGTGTGGGCGTTACGAAACGCGGAATCTGTCGAATCGCGATCCACCGGTGATGCCCCCGCCTCTGAGCCTGTCAGTGCGCTCAGACGCCTGCGGTGGGTCGCCCTTGCGTTCGTGCCGTCCAGCCTGATGCTGGGCGTAACCACCCACATAACCACGGACATCGCCGCTGTTCCGCTGTTGTGGCTTGCGCCGCTGACGCTGTACCTCATCACTTTCATGATGGCGTTCGCGACGAAGTGGCGCATACCGCACAAATGGATCGTATGGGTGACGCCGGTTGCTGTCGCGTGGCTCCTCACGACCTTCGCCCGCCGTGAACTGACCCTTTCGCAAATCATCGTAACCCACAACCTGGCTTTCTTCCTGACGGCCGCCGTTTTACACGGAGAACTGGCGAAGGACCGCCCGTCCACTTCCCGCCTCACGGAGTTCTACTTCCTCGTTTCGCTGGGAGGAGTTCTCGGCGGCGCGTTCAACACCTTCGCCGCGCCTTTCCTCTTTACCACCACTTTGGAATACCAGATCGGCATCGTCCTGGCGTGCCTGCTGATGCCGGCATGGCCCGCAATTCCGAGGCTAAAAGCGTCACAGTGGGGACGGTTCAACCCGTGGGACATCGTTCTGCCTGTCTTCGTCGGATCGCTTGCCGTTGGGGCGGGTGTGCTGTTGAGAAACCATGAGATACCGCCCCGCGCGTCTCAGACGACAATCACAATCGTTGTTCTCGTCGTGTTCGGCCTTCTCTGTGCGCAAAGGCCGTTGCGGTTCGGGTTGGCTGTCGCGGCTCTCCTGTTGGCCTTCACCTATGGATGGCGAACACCGCTGAAGGTGATGTATCAGGTGCGGTCGTTCTACGGCATTCTGCGTATCACCCACAACCACGTGGACCAGCGGTTGGAACTGAAGCACGGGACGACATTACACGGCGCCCAGAGCCTTCTTCCGATCTATCGACGGTCGCCAATCACCTACTACCACCCAACCGGTCCCATCGGGCAGTTGTTCATCACGCTCGGCCCCACGGGACGGTTCGACAACGTCGCAGTCGTAGGATTGGGTACAGGCACTTTGGCGGCTTATGCCGAACCCGGACAGTCGTTTACTTTTTATGAACTTGATCCATACGTCATTGAGGTCGCCAACAATCCGGGATCATTTACCTTCCTCGGCGATGCCCGCAACCGGGGCGCAAAGATCGACATCGTGACCGGTGACGCCAGGTTGAAACTGGTCACGGCGCCCGACGCGCGCTACGACCTGCTGATTCTCGACGCGTTCAGCAGTGATTCGATACCTATGCACCTGATGACGCGTGAGGCTTTCCAGCTGTATCTGAAAAAACTGGCACCCGGCGGCATCATCTCCTGCCATATCTCCAACCGATACCTCGACCTGAAATCAGTGGTCGCGAAATTGGCGGAAGACAGCGGACTCGTTTGCCGGATTCAGCAGGACAGCCTGCCCGTCACCAACAACCGCCGCTGGGACAAGGTCGGTTCGGTTTGGTGCATCGTGGCGAGGAAGGACGAAGACTTCGGCGAGTTGAAGTTCGACGAGCGCTGGGAATTGCACATTCCGCGCGCAGGCGACCGCGTGTGGACAGACGACTACAGCAATATCCTGAACACGCTCAACTGGTAGCCGACCAGCGAACCACGCCGCCCGTAACGGAAAGCGTCGGTTGCATCGTCTCGATCGTGCGGGGATCGACGGTGAACGGATCAGCGCCAAGACCGATGAAGTCACACCGCATACCGGGCTCCAGAGTCCCCAGGATTCGCTCATTGAATCCGGCGTAAGCGCTTCCTTCGGTGAACAGACGCCACGCCTGTTCCACCGTGAGGCACTCCGATTCGATGTAGCCTTCGCTTATCTCCGGTCCGCGCCAAGGGGCGTCGCGCGTGACGGCCCGACCGATGGCTTCCAGCGAGGAAAGGCGCTCAACCGGGCTGTCGGTTCCCCCGGCCATTTTCACACCTGCGTTCCACATGGTCGCAAACGGATACACCCAGCCCTTGCGGTTTTCTCCCACCCGTCGAACTGTCCAGAAGTCGGTGACGACGAATTGAGGTTGAACGCTGGCGATGATGCCGGTGCGCGCGAAGCGCTCGATCTGGTCCGGGCGCAGGATGGAGGCGTGTTCTATTCGGTGCCGGGCTGTACCCGCATCGGCACCGGCGGCAAACTCGATAGCGTCCAAAGCCACGTCGATGCCCTTATCGCCGATGGCGTGGATGGCCAGTTGGAATCCGTTATCGTGAGCGCTTTTCGCAAGGTCGTTCAGTCGCTCCGGCGTGTAGATGAGTTCGCCAAGTTCATTCGGATCGTCGTCGTAGGGCTCGGACATCATCGCCGTGCGCGCGCCCATCGAGCCGTCAATGAACAGCTTGGCGCTTCCGATCGACAACCACTCGTCGCCGAAGCCCGTCGTTAAACCCAGCGACTTCGCGAATTCTGTCAGGTCGCGCCGCAACTGGATGCGCACGCGGATGGGCAGTCGCCCGCTCTTGTGCAACCGGGTCAGGGCCGTGATTTCGGCTTTCGAGGAAACGATGCAGTGAACGCCGGTGAATCCACCGCGAAGCGCCAGTTGCATCGCGTGCTCCGCGATTTCCTCCCACTCGTCCACGCCCGGTTCCGGGATCAAGGCGTACACAGGATCCATCCGGTCTTCGGTCAGGATGCCGTCATCCGAGGAAACACCCGCCAACTCGAGCGCTTTCGAGTTGACGACCACGAGGTGCTCGCACACGCGGGAAATGATAGCCGGCCGGTTCGGAGCGACCTTGTCCAGATCGGCTTTCGTCGGGAACGCCCGGTCCGGAAAACGTTCCTGGTCGAATCCGTGCCCGCACAGCCAGCCTTCCGGCCGGCGCTTGTCGTGATCGGCGAGGCGCTGAAGCAGTTCATCGACGGAGCTGGAACCCACAAGGTCCGCCTCGGTCAGGTCCTGGTTCGCGTGCCACAGCAGATGATCGTGCGAATCCACCGGACCTGGAAGAATGGTTCGTCCCTGCAGATCGTAACGCGTGGCGATCGCCGCAAGGGGATGACCGGTCACCTGACTGCCGACTGCCGCGACGCTACCGGTGTCGTCCACCAGAATCTGTGTCACAACACCGGAAGGGCCGAGCGTACAGATACGTCCATTGCTGTAGATAACGGGCATGGAAAAACCTCCGGCCGAACGGATGCGCTTCGAGCCAGTTCCGTCTAGAAGCGTTCGTGCCCCGGCGTCGGGCACCAGACCTTACCCGTGCGGGGATCATACTGATAGGGTTGGTTGGAAACAGGGCATTTCCGCATCTGCGGCGAAATTCCGTTGCGCGACAACACCTCGAGATTGGGTGGTAGCGTAGCCGTGTCCGGGTCGTTCATGCGCTCGAGGCCGATCGCATAGCGGATCTGGCTGAGGTTGTTACTGCAGTCCACCGCCCGTCCACTTTCAAGGCCCATGCCGACCGTCGTGGTCGGTCCGCCCGGTCGTGTTGCCGTCGTATTGTTACGAAAACCGCGTCCGTAGAGGAAGGCGAACAGAACCGCAATGATCACAAGCGCCGCAAGAACGCTGAGCAAAGCGGCGCCTCTGGTATGTGAAGCCGGGATTCGCGATTTCACTTCGTCAGCCTTTCGCCCCCTGAAGAACGAACAAGGGCTGACCGTATTCCACCGGTTGCCCGTCGTCCACCCTTATCTCCACAATCTCACCGTCGAATGGCGAATGAACCTCGCTCAGCAAGGTCAGCGCTTCGATCTGGCCGAGCACATCACCGGCCCGGATGGGGCGGCCGAGAGCAACAGGCGGCCGGTTGTGGTGGAACACACCGACCATGGGCGCATCCACAACCGTCTGCGAAGGAGTGTGGTCGGGTTTCGGCACCGGCGCCTGTAAACCGGGCACCGGAGTCGCCTCGGCTTCCAAGTTATCCTTTGGCTTGGGTACTTCTCGGTCCAGCCTCAGTGCCCAGCCGTCGCCGGCGATTTCCAGTTTCTTCACAGAACTGTGTTGCAGTAGACCAGCCAGTTCCTCTATCTCTTCTTTACGCATCTTGATTACAGTTTAGCCGTAAAGCACCAGAACTCGACCGCTCGCGCGGCGAAAGTGAGAAGAAAGATGCCCAGAACCAGGTAAAGCATGATCTCGATCGTCGGCGTGGCGATGGAATCGCGCATGCGGTCCGAAAACATCGCTTCGGCCGTGGGGCTGTAGGCAACGTGTTCCAGCATAAACGTGTCCGCGGCTGTGATGGCGTTGTGATACCACGTGCGCGCCTGACCTGCCATGAAGTACATCACCACCGGAACGGCGAGGCACACAATGGGCGCCACAATCCGGTGCTTCTGCGTTTCGTGGTACAGGTAGATCGGGCACTCGGCGCAGGCGCGCATCTGCCCCTTCACACGGTGACTCGTTGAGCGGAAGCGGTCCCAGAAGGTAGGTTCCGGAGCGGCGGCGGGACGGGAGATAACGGATGGAGCTTTCTTTCCCGCACGGTGGCGGGCTTGTTCCAGCACCCGGTCTGCAAGACTTGCATCGCAGAAACAACCGTTTTTATGCCGCCAGCAGGATTTTCGGAATCCTTCTCTGCCGGGCGCGCACAAACGGTTGATTTCCGGCTTGCAGTGGTGCGTCTGCCAGCACGCGCTGTAAAACGGAAGCTTCAACCCCGGCACTGTGCGGCGTCTCGGCGCGGCCAGGCTTTCCTGCAACGCGGATATGCCCAGCAAACCCACCGCCAGAACGCCCAAACCTCCGACCACGATACCGGTTTCCCGCCACGCCGTCAGCAGATCAAGGCCCGGATGGTTCTGCCTGGCGGGATTCAGCGACGCTGATGACATGCGCCCAGCGCTTAACAGCGGAAGACCGAGGTAAAGAATCAGACCGATGGCCAGCGGAACAAAACGAACCCAGCGGACCGTGCGGTTCAGGATAAGGAAAGCGAGAGTGAATAGCGAACCGGACCACAGCATCACCCGGCCTGCTACATTCACATCGTGGGTAAGCCGGTTGGACGTGACCGTGTTGAATCCGACCGGGTACACGCGGAATGAATCACCGAACAACAGCATCCACGTGTACGCGACTGCGAGCAGGAATACCAATCCGGCGACGATACTGACGGTATTGAGTATGAAATCCGGCAATCCGGATGTATTGCGTTTACCGGCCACGGATCAGGCACCTCGAACAGCATCGTGCGGATCGGAACACGCCTGGCTCGCGCGTTACCGAACCGGATTACCCCGTAACGCGTCCCAGATAGGTATCGGTGCGCGTATCGACCTTGATTTTGTCGCCAACGTTCAGGAAGAGGGGCACCGTCACCACAGCTCCGGTTTCCAGGGTCGCGGGCTTGCCGCCTCCGCTTGCCGTATCGCCGCGCAAGCCGGGGTCGGTTTCCGTGATTTCCAGTTCCACGAAAGTCGGCATTTCCACACCGAGGATTACGCCATCGTGCGTGGTAACCGTGACCATCATGTTTTCCTTCAGGTACTTTACGGCAGGGCCGATGGCATCCTTCGGAATCTCCGTCTGGTCGTAGTCTTCTGTGTCCATGAAGACGAAGTCTGAACCCGTGCTGTAAAGGTACTGCATATCGCGGCGTTCCACGATGGCCTGTTCCATCTTCTCGCCGGCACGGAACGTCTTCTCGACGGTGGTTCCCACGCGCATATCCTTAAGCTTGGTTCGGACAAAGGCGGGGCCTTTGCCCGGTTTGACGTGCTGGAACTCCACGATTTGGAAGACCTTGCCGTCCTGAATGATACTCATTCCGTTTTTGAAGTCACTGGTATCGATAGCCAAAGATGAACACTCCGTTCTGTTGCTGAAACCGCGATGGAGAGGCTCCATCGCGCCATGTCATTCTGCACAGCAGGCAATATAAGCGTCAACTGCCCACTGTCGGCCGCCCGGCGTTGAAACGGGACCGCCCCCGTGCAGTAAAATGGAAGGAAACACCTGTACCAGCCGCATCAACCGGTTTCACGACCGGCAGGAGATAAAACGTTATGGACCGATTCCGAGGATTTGATGTCAACAACCTTCGCCAGCAGATGGATGACCTGCTGAACGATTTCTTCGGCCCCGCGCCGGGACGCAAAGGCGCTTCCGGAACCGGCGAGCAGGAGCGTTCACAGGCTATGCCGCTGAACGTGGTGGAAACCGAGGACGATGTCACCATCGTGACACCTCTGCCCGGCGCCGGACCGGAGTGTGTGGAAGTGTCGATCCGCGGCCAGATGGTGATGATCAGGGGACGCCGGTCGGACGTCTTTCCGGATGGCACCCACTACTATCGCCGCGAATGGGGTTACGGCCCGTTCCATAGGAACTTTGAGCTTCCTATGCCGATTGACCCGGAACGCGCGCAGGCCACCGTCCACCGCGGAGTCCTGAGACTGACCATCGCCAAGGCTTCCGCCGCTTCCTCCGTTGACACTTCCGTCGAGACGACTCCCGAGGTCGAAACAACGGAAACCGAAACCGTCGAAACAACCGTGCCCGTGGAAGCGGAGCCCGTTCAACTGGAGATTATCACGACGGAACCCGTGGAGGAACCGGCACCCGAGGAGACCGTGGAACCGGCCGGCGAAGCACCCGCGTCGGAAGATGCGCCCACGGACGAAACCGCCGAGACCGAGCCTGCCCGCAAACCGCGAGCCACCCGAACGCCGCGAAGACGCGCCAGGTACTGATGCTACACACCCGCGCGAGATTGGCATCCGTGTGGCTTTGCGCCGCCCTCATCCTGCTGGCCGGTAGCCGTGGTCGCGCGGCCGATCCAGCCAGGGTCAGGGTTGGATATGCTCCCTACGCCACGCACCTGACAGCCATCACGGGATTCTCTCCGCAGAAACGCTCTTTTTACAAAGCGTTCCCAAAGACGCGCTTCGACAACCGCCTTTTCCTGCAGGACAGCGCCGCCCTTGCCGCACTCAAGAAGGGCGAAATCGACATTGTCTTTGTGGGGGCAACGGCCGCCGTCGATGCCCGTATGCGCGGCGAAGACATCATTGTAATCGCGCGGGCCGCCAACGGCGGCGCCATACTGCTTTCACGCGTCGGTTCCGGCGTGATGTGGATGTCCGACTTCGACGGTAAACGGGTCGCCGTGCCGGAGGCGAAAAGCGTGGAAGATGTGCTGTTGCGCTACCAGTTGGCGCTGAACGCCCGTCGGCCGGTGGACCGAGGCGGCAAGGTCACACTGAAACCGGTGGTCCCCACAAATGAACTGTCGGCCTTTCAGCACGCAACGGCGGACGTCGCCTGTCTTCCCGAGCCGCTAGGTTCGGTTCTGGAGCGGCGCTCCAAAGCCGTGGCGCTTCTTGGAGCCGCCGGCCTGTACAACTCCGGCGACTACCCCTCCGTGGTTGTTGTGACACGCCGCGATTACGCAAAGACAAATCCGGATTTCTTGCGGGCTTTTCGGACCACTGCCAAACACATTACCCTGGACATCGCCGCGCACCGCGACTCCTACGCGCCGCTTTTCGCCGCCGAGTTCGAGCGGTTGGCCGGCCAGAAACTCACCCTGGCCGAATCCCTGGCGGCCCTGAAGCGCACGGGCTTCCGGTCCGAAATCAAGACGCACGATCTCCAGTTGCTGGTGAATCTGCTGGTCGTGGCGGGCTACCACACCAAGGCGCAACGCCTCGACGGCATCATCTGGCCGTAGGCTGAGTGAGTAGTTGAAAGGTGGTTCCGGCTCCCCTCCTTTCCAAGGAGGGGACAGGGGTGGTTGCCATGCTTGTTTACACCCCAAAACCACCCCCAACCCCTCCTTGGAAAGGAGGGGAGCATTGGCGGAATTGCCGAGGTACTGCTGGTACGACCGGTTACGACGAAGACCGACCGCCTGTCGCGTTTCCGCGACGGATACGGCCGGTCTTCCGGTATCGATTAGCCGAAGTAGAAGTTACTTCAGTTCGATGGTGGCGCCCTGCTCTTCCAAGGCGGCCTTCATCTTCTCGGCTTCGTCCTTCTGAACGCCTTCCTTGACAGGCTGAGGCGCCGACTCGACGAGGTCCTTGGCTTCCTTGAGGCCCAGGCTGGTCAACTCGCGGACGACCTTGATAACCTGGATCTTCTTGTCGCCACCGCTGACGAGGATAACGTCGAACGTGGACTTCTCCTCGGCCGGGGCCGCGGCTTCGCCGGACGGCGCGGCGGCCATCATCATGGCGGCGGGAGCGGCGGCGGTGACGCCGAACTTCTCTTCGAACGCCTTCACGAGTTCACTCAACTGCAAAACGCTGATTTCGGCAATTGCGTTTAGAATCTCTTCATTGGTCATGGGCATGGTTTTCGTATCTCCGTTCTTGAATTATCTGGTGTTATCTGATTGGAAACATCGGGTTTCCGTAAGTTATGCAGTAGCGCCCTGCTTTTCCGCGTGCGCCTGTAGCAGTCGGGCCATTTGTGACAACAACGCGTTGAGACCGCCGGCCATCTGGGACATCGGCGCCTGCAGTACGCCCGCGAGCTGTCCCTGAAGGACAGGCTTCGCCGGAATCTTGGACAGCGCCCGCACCTGATCCGCGGACAACAGCGACTGTTCAAACGCGCCGCCCTTGATCGCGATGTTCGGATGGTCCTTCATGAAGGCCGTTAGCGCCTTGATGGGCTCCATCGGCTCTTCGTAAGTGAACAGAACAGCCGTCGGACCTTCCAGAAGGCTGGTATCCACATTCACGCCGGTCTCCTTGGCGGCCTTGCGGAACAGAGTGTTCTTGATCACACTCAACTCGCTGTCTCCCGCCTTGCGCATATTCCTGCGCAGTTGGGAGATCTGGGCGACGGTCAGTCCGCGATAGTCCACAAGCACGTAACCGGTGATGCGCTTGAGCTTCTCCTGCGTTTCCTCAATGATCTTCAGTTTCTGAGGAGTTGGTATTTGATTCACCCCCTTTGAATGAACTTCCCGTATCGTGTGGTTGCCCTTCGACAACCCCTATGCTGTGTTTCGGAACATAAAAACGACCCCCGCCCGAAAACGGGGCGGGGGTCTATACGCGCGCAATGGCGGTGTATTTGACCTGTCCGCTCCCTCGGCGGGTATTACGTTGCCAGGCAACATCCCGCTGTCTTCAGGTTGGGCAGTTTATGAACTTTTTCTTACGCGGTGATCTGTTTTCCTTCGCCAAGGGCCTGAACGGCCTGGATATCAACGCGAACGCCAGGACCCATTGTAGACGAAATGGTCAGGTCTTTGAAATAGCGCCCCTTCGCCGAAGCCGGCTTGGCCTTGTACAGGGCAACCAGAACAGCGGCTAGATTCTCGTGCAGTTTCTGTGCGTCGAAACTGGCCTTGCCGATAGGCAGATGCACGATACCGGCCTTCTCCACGCGGAACTCCACGCGGGAAGCCGTTTTGATCTCGCGCACAATCTGACCGACGTTCGGGGTAACCGTGCCGGCTTTCGGGCTCGGCATGCGGGGACCGAGCACGCGGCCCAGCTGACCAACGGACTTCATCATGTCCGGGGCGGCAACCAGCTTGTCAAAGTCGCGCCAGCCTTCCTGAATCCGCTTGATGAGGTCGTCGTCTCCAACAACGTCGGCTCCGGCTTCCTCGGCTTCCTTGGCGGCGTCTCCGCGCGCGAAGACGGCCACTTTCAGCGATTTGCCCGTGCCGTGCGGCAGGCTGGTTGTTCCGCGCACCATCTGGTCGCCGTGGCGCGGGTCCACGCCCAGTTCAATCGCCACATCCACCGTTTCGTCGAACTTGGCGGTGGCGCTTTTCTTCACCATCTCGAGGGCTTCGGTAATCCCGTAGCGCTTGTCCTTGTCAACCGTTTTCGCTACGGCATTGTAACGCTTTCCGTGTTTCGGCATTTCTTTGCTCCTGTGGTTGATGGCGGGCGTTTCCGCCCTCCCACGTGTACGCCGCCCCGGGTAAAAAAGCCCGGACGGCTGTCTTTAATCAGTCCGTGACAACGATGCCCATGCTTCGGGCCGTGCCCTCGATGATCTTTGCGGCGGCCGCTTCATCGTTGGCATTCAGGTCCGGCAACTTCGTGCGGGCGATCTCCAGAACCTGCGCCCTGGTCACGGTGCCCGCCTTCACCTTCAGGTTCGTGCCACTACCCTTTTCCACGCCTGCGGCCTTGCGAAGCAATTCCGCGGCAGGCGGGGTTTTGGTGATGAAGCTGAACGAGCGGTCGTCGTAAACGCTGATTTCAACCGGGATGATCGTCCCGACCTGTGAAGCCGTGCGCTCGTTGTACGTCTTCACAAACTCCATGATGTTGATGCCGTACTGACCGAGCGCGGGGCCAACCGGCGGCGCTGGCGTGGCTTTGCCTGCCGGGCACTGCAATTTGATGACTCCGATGACTTTCTTCGCCATGATTCTTCTCTCCGCGATCCCAGAAGGATCTCCCACGTGTACGCTGACGGCAGGATCGCGTGGTCCAATCCGCCGTTCGCCGAACCGCCTTTAGTGCTTTCGCGACGGGTCCGCGATCTCTTTATCTACTTCGTTGAAGGCCAGTTCCACCGGCGTGTCCCGACCGAACAGCTCGATCAACACGCGCAGTTTCTGCTTGTCGATCATCACTTCGTCAATCTTGCCGGTAAACTCCGCGAACGGGCCCTGCGTGACGCGCACGATATCGCCCTTCTCGAACTCCACGCGCGGCGGTTGCTTGCCTTCCTTCAGGTCTTCCAAGTGGCGGACTTCGTTTTCCTTGAGGGAAATGGGTTTGTTGCCACTGCTCAAAAATCCGGTAACGCCCGTGGTGCTTTTGACCAACTGGATGGTCGGATCGTCCAGCACCATTTCGATAAACACGTAGCCGGGGAAAAGCTTGCGCTTGACCTTGCGGGTTTTGCCCGCCACAACGCGCATTTCTTCTTCCTCGGGAATGAAGGTGCGCACGATCAGGTGAGACAAACCTTCATAGTCCGCCCGCAACAGGATGTTCCGCGACACCTTGGCTTCGTGTCCGGAATACGTGTGGATGGCGTACCAGCGGGCATTCTCCGGCTTCGGCTTCTCGGTCTCGACGGCCTCCACCGGTTCCGGTGTGGTTGCTTCCACGGTGCGGATCGGCTCGATGGTCGGTGTCGAGTCCTTGCGGCGGACCGTCGCCTTGCGAGCCGGCTTGTCCTGATCAGGAGTGTCCTGGCCGCTGTCTGCGTTTTTCAATTCTTTATCTTTTGCCATAATGGGATTCCGCGTTTCCGCAGAGTCGACTGCTACCTGAGCAGGAATCCGGCAATCTCGGCCATGATGATATCACAAACGGCCAGGTATAGTGTGACAAGCCCGATGGCCGCCAGCACGACGGTGGTGGACTTGATCAACTCCGGCTTGGTCGGCCAGGTGGTTTTCTGTGTGATCTCAACCCATGTTTCGCGAACGAATTCGCCAGGCTTCTTGCCCTTGAACGCGGCGGATCCGGGAACGTTGACTTCCGGCATCGAAAGAACCTCTCCTTCACGCAAACCTCCGGGGTTCGCGCAGAGACACAAAAGGAACCCCCGGCGACGGAGGCTTCGGGGGTTCAAAGCAAGTATACAACACGGAAAGCAACCGCGTCAAACAGTATTCCCGTTCGATGGCGGCGTTTTTCGATTGGCACGCTCGGGAAGTATCGACAGTTTTGCCGCCGCGGCGTGATTGAATGCGTCAAACTTGACGCGACCGGTTGCCGTTGCCATACACCCGTGACTACAATATTATGTAACAGGCGCCCGCGCGGATGAGAGTACTGAACTCCGCCGAATGCGCCGGAAGAGTGTAATCCGCAAATCACATCATCAGGAACCGCCGTTGTTCTTATGGCGGGCCGAAAGGACACACAGATTATGCCAGTCAAGATCGGTATCAACGGATTCGGCCGCATCGGCCGTCTCACCTACCGCGCGATCCTTGAGCATTACGGCAAGGACATCGAGGTTGTCGCCATCAACGACCTGAGCGACGCGAAAACCAACGCCACCCTTCTGAAGTACGACACCAACTACCGCCCGCTGAAAGCCGACGTGCAGGTAAGCGGCGACGACCTGACCGTCAACGGCAAGCTCATCAAGGTCTTCAAGGAAAAAGACCCGGCGGCGATTCCCTGGTCCTCCGTGGGCGCCGAGATCGTGGTTGAATCCACCGGCTTCTTCACAGACGCTGAGAAGGCCAAGGCCCATCTGAACGGGACCGTCAAGAAGGTCATCATCTCCGCCCCCGCCAAGAATGAAGACGTGACCATCGTGATGGGCGTCAACGACGGCGACTACAAGCCGGAGCACAAGATCCTCAGCAACGCTTCCTGCACCACCAACTGCCTCGCGCCGTTCGCCAAGGTTCTGAACGACGAATTCGGCATCGAGAGCGGCTTTATGACCACGGTGCACGCTTACACCAACGACCAGAAGGTCGCCGACCAGGTTCACAAAGACCTGCGCCGCGCCCGCGCCGCCGCCGTGAATATCATCCCGACCACCACCGGCGCCGCCAAGGCCATCAGCCTCGTCCTGCCGGAACTGAAAGGCAAGATGCACGGCTACGCCCTGCGCGTCCCGGTGACCACCGGTTCCTGCGTTGATTTGACCGTCTGCCTGAAAAAGGACGCGACGGTTGAGGCTATCAACGCCGCGATGAAGAAGGCCGCCGAAGGCGAACTGAAAGGCATCCTGGAGTACACCGAGGATCCGATCGTTTCCTCAGATATCATCCAGAACCCGCACAGCAGTATCTTCGACGCCGGCCTGACGATGGCACTGACACCTCGCTTCGTGAAGGTCGTCTCCTGGTACGACAACGAGTGGGGTTACTCCTGCCGCGTGGGCGACCTGATCATGATGATGGTCAAGAAGGGTCTCTAGTCTTCACAGGGTCCGCGCCGGAATGATCCGGTAACGCAACGGCCCCTGGAAGGAATCAAGCCCTCGGGCCCGCACGGGTTCGGGGGCTTTTTCCAATATGCGCACACTCTGGAGCAGACAATGAACAAGAAAACCATCGATGACATCGACGTAGCCGGAAAACGCGTACTCGTTCGAGAAGACCTGAACGTCCCGCAGGACGATACCGGCGCCATCACGGATGACATCCGCATCCGCGCCTCACTCCCCACCCTGAAGAACCTTCTGGACCGCGGGGCCCGTGTGGTTGTGATGGCGCACCTCGGCCGCCCGAAAGGCCAGCCGAACCCTAAATACACCCTTGCTCCCGTGGCGAAGAGGCTGGGCGATCTGCTCGGCAAGCCCGTGATGTTCATCGAGAACATCGACACCCCGACAGCACTGGCCAGGGCCAATACGCTGAAGGACGGCGAGATTGCCCTTCTTGAAAACGTTCGGTTCTTTGCCGGTGAAGAGGCCAACGATCCTGAGATCGCCAAGGTCTATGCGAAGTACGGCGATGTGTACGTAAACGACGCCTTCGGCGCCGCGCACCGGGCGCACGCCAGCACGGCCGGTGTCGCGGAGTATCTTCCCGCCGTATCCGGCTACCTTATGAAACTGGAACTTGACTACCTGGACGGGGCATTGGCTGATCCCAAGCGGCCGTTTGTGGCCATCCTTGGCGGCGCGAAGGTGAAGGACAAAATCGGCGTGGTTGAGAACCTCCTTCCGAAAGTCGACCACCTCATCATCGGCGGCGGAATGGCCTACACCTTCCTGAAAGCGAAAGGCCTTGAGATTGGCGACAGCCTGCTGGCGGCGGATTTCGTCGATGCCTGCAAGGACGTTCTTGCCAAGGCCGGCGGTAAGATCCACCTGCCGGTGGATGTGATGGCCGTGGACAAGTTCCCACTCGGCCTCAGCCCGGAGGAACGAGCCGGATTGAAGAAGCAAATCGTGGCCTCCGACGCCATTCCCGCCGGGATGCAGGGAGTTGACATAGGACCCGAAACCATCAAGCAGTTCGCGAAGGTAATCCTGGGCGCGAAGACCGTCGTCTGGAACGGCCCGATGGGCGTCTTCGAGGACGCCGACTTTGCCGTGGGGACCCGCGCGGTTGCCCAGGCCGTCGCCGACAGCGACAGCACCAGCATCATCGGCGGCGGCGACTCAGCCGCGGCGATTGAGCAACTGGGCTACGCCGACAAGGTGACCCACATCAGCACGGGCGGCGGGGCCAGCCTGGAATTCCTGGAAGGCAAGGCACTCCCCGGCGTTGTGGCGTTGCTGGACAAGTAAGCACATGCGTACGGATGCACACCGTCCAGGCCAGACATGCTGGCCAACCAAGTTGGCCTGAAGGGTGTATTTGTGACATACGGCTTCGATTCCCCTCCTTTTCAAGGAGGGGGTAGGGGTGGTTGGCTCGCATGAGACGGAAAACCACCTCCTGCCCCTCCTTGAGAAGGAGGGGAGCAAAAAGGCCACTCTGACTGCCCCCGCAGGCCCGTGTGCCCGGAGCGTTCGCGGAAAGCGGGGGTTAGGCATCGATGCGTGAGTTTTCTTTCAGCCCTTTGATAACCACTCCAATCGGCTTGACAAATGTACATAGCGATATTCATATAATGCCTTGTCTTACAGGAGGAGACATTCAATGAGCGAAGAAAAACACGTATTTACCGTTGAAAGCATATGGACCGGCGACAGTGACGGAGAGGGAACGCTGTCTTGCGAAGGACGCTACACCGACTACGCGCGCCCCGCGCAGTTGGGCGGGCCGGAAGGCAAGTCCAATCCCGAGGAGCTGTTGGTCAACGCCGTGGTATCGTGCTACAGCATCACCCTGGCGATCCTGGCAGAGCGTAAACGACTGCCGCTGGAGCGGTTCGAGGTGACCGCAGAGGGAGACGTGGTACGCCAACCGGATAAAAGCCTGAAGTTCACGGCCATCCGCCTGAAGCCTCGCCTGCACCTGACCGATGCGAGCGAGGAGATCGGCGCGAAGGCTCTTGAAGCCGCGGTCAAGGCCGAGGATTATTGCCTGATATCAAAAGCCCTTCACGGAAACGTGGAGATTACCGTCGAGCCGGTACTGGCGTCCTGACGGGTACGATATCCTGAACTCGGCCGGTTTGTCTATCTTGAGAAGGAACGACACTTCACGAAAGGATACTACCCTACCCGTATGAGACGCAAGGTTATCTTTGGCAACTGGAAACTGAATAAAACCGTGGCGGAAGGCGTGGCTCTGGCGAAAGAATTGCGCGCGGCCCTGCCGAATCCCAAGTGCGAAGTCGGCGTGGCGCCCACTTTCCTGGCGTTGAACGCCGTGGCGGAAGCCCTGAAGGGCTCGCCCATCGCCGTGGCCGGACAAAACTGCTTCTGGAAAGAGAAAGGCGCTTATACCAGCCAGATCTCTCCGCAGTACCTGAAGGACGCAGGCGCCAGCCACGTGATCATCGGCCACAGTGAAACGCGCGGCCGGTTCGGCGTGGAGGAATCGGTGGAGGATCCCGACGCGCTGAAGGTGTTCGGCGACACCGACGCCAGCGTCAACATCAAGGCGCGTTACGCGCTGGAGAACGGTCTGGTACCGATCATCTGCTGTGGCGAACTGCTGAGCGAGCGCAAGGCGGGAAACACCGACAAGGTGGTCTCCGGCCAGATCGAGGGCGCGCTGAAGAACATCACCGCCGCGCAGGTCGCCGGCCTGGTGATCGCCTACGAACCCGTGTGGGCTATCGGCACCGGCGAAGTGTGCGCGTCAGACGAAGCCGACCGCGTGTGTGGAGTGATACGCGCCACCGTGGCCCGTCTCTATGACCAGGCAACGGCCGAAGCAGTTCGAATCCAGTACGGCGGAAGCGTGAAGCCGGACAACGCGAAGGAACTGCTGTCCAAGCCGAACATCGACGGGGCCTTGGTGGGCGGCGCTTCACTGAAAGCGGCCGACTTCCTGGGGATTATCGAAGCCGTCTGACACCCTGAACTACGGGCCGCCGCGTATTCGCACGCGGCGGCCTTTTGTCATTTCACCGTCACGGCGTCTTCGCCCAGCAACTTCACAATCTCAACCATAAACTCCGGGGTCGGATTGATCCGCGTGTCCGACTGAATCCGGAGTCCACCTCGGGTGACGACAAGTTCCGCATCTCCGGAGTAGTGACGCAGAATCAGTTTCAACGCATCGAACCGCGAGGGATGAAGTTGCGACAGGTCGAGCGTCACTTGCGACGCCTTTGGCTGAATGCCGTTCGATCCGTTTGACGCAACTGAAGACGGCAGATCGACATCATCATTCAGCGACAGCACATCACCAACGAGAACGCTGTATTCCAGCGATTCCTCCTGGTCACGGCCGGCGGTTCGTTCGCGAACGCTGACCGTGCCGGACACCACCACCACCCGGTCCACTTCCAGCAAAGCGCGGAAGGAACGCCAACTGCCGGGGAACACAACGAGATCGACGGTTCCGGTGAGGTCCTGTATCGTCACGAACGCCATCTCCTCTCGGCTCTTCTCGGAAACGTGGCGCCGAATGGCTGTGACGATGCCCGCCACAACCACTTCGTCCTTGGCCTTTTTCTCGGTCAAGCCGGTTGAGGTCGTAAACACATCGGCGTGTTTCTGACGCAGTCGGGCAATTTGTCGGTCGTATTGCCACAAAGGATGGTCGGTGATGTAAAGTCCCAGCAGTTCCTTTTCGAAGGCCAGTTTCTCGCGGCGGTCGAAGTCCGCGGCTCTGGGCAGTGTGGGTTGAGGCCCGGCAACCTCGGACAATCCGCCAAACAGAGATACCTGTCCCGTTCTACGTTCCTGGAGCTTTCTCTGGCTCAGCGATACGGCTTCGTCCAGCGCCGCGATCACTTGTCCCCTGTTCGGGTGGATAGGATCGAAACCGCCGGCCTTCACAATCGCTTCCACGGCGGATCTCTGGCAAACGGACACATCAACCCGTTCGTAGAAGTCATAGATGCTCTTGAACGGACCTCCCTCTTCCCGAGCCCTGATGATCTCCTTCACCGGTTCCTCGCCGACACCCTTTACAGCCAGCAGGCCGAAGCGGATGGACTTTCTGCCTTCCTCAACCTCGTCCACCGAGAACTCCAGTACGCTACGGTTTACGTCCGGAGGCAGAACGGGTATGGGCGGGACCATGCGCCGGCATTCGTCCACATACTCGGCAATCTTGTCCTTGCTGTCCGCGATGCTGGTCAAAAGGGCGGCCATAAACTCGGTCGGATAGTTCGCCTTCAGCCAGGCAGTCTGGTAGGTCAGCACGGCATAAGCGCCGGAGTGGTTCTGGTTGAAGCCGTACTCGCCAAACGATTCCATCGCATCGAAAATCTCGTTGGCGACTTTCGCTTTGATGCCGCTCGTCTTTTCGGCGCCTTCCACAAACACCGGACGCAGGGCGCTCAGTTTGTCCTTCTTCTTCTTGGACATCGCCCCGCGCAGGTCGTCAGCGTCCAGTGGACCCATACCGGCGATCTGCATCGCAATCTTCAGAATCTGCTCCTGGTACACGAGGATTCCGTAGGTATCCTTCAGTATCGGCTCCAGTGATGGGTGCAGATACTTTACCTTCTCCAGGCCGTGGCGCCGCCGGATAAAACGGTCGGTGTCGCCGTTGCCGAGCGGACCCGGTCGGTACAGCGCCACCAGAGGAATGATGTCGTCCAGCCTGTCCGGCCGGATCTGCTGGACCAGCGCCCGCATTCCCGACGATTCCAACTGGAAGACACCCAGGCAGTTGCCGCTTTGGAGCAGTTGGAAGGTAGATGCGTCGTCGGTCGGGATATCGTCGATGTCGAAGTCGGCCGGCACCTGATCCGGGTAACCGGCCTTCATCATCCGCACGCACTTGTCGACAACGGTCAGTGTCCGAAGGCCAAGGAAGTCCATCTTCAGCAGTCCGATGTCCGAGATGGCGTTCATGTCATACTGAGTCACGCGGGCGTTGCCGGGTTTGATGACGGGGCAGTAGTCGGTCACCGGTCCCGGCGTGATCACGATGGCCGCGGCGTGAACCGATGAGTGGCGGCTGAGACCTTCGATGGAACGCGCCGTGTCCAGAACCTTGCGCACATCGGGCTCGGTGTCATAACGGGCCTTGAGTTCCGGCACATCCGCCAGGCACTTGTCGATGCTGTACGCCCTTCCCTGGTGCGCCGGAATCTGTGCGGCCAGTCGGTTCGCCTCGGCCAGAGGTATCTCCAGCGCCCGGCACACGTCACGCACGGCGGCCTTGGAGCCGAGTGTTCCGAATGTGATTACTTGCGCCACGTGCTCGTCGCCGTATTTATCGCGGCAGTACTGGATTACCTGCTCGCGCCCGTAGTCGGCGAAGTCCAGGTCGATATCGGGCGGCGTGATGCGCTCCATGAACAGGAACCGTTCGAACAGCAGACCGTACCTCAGAGGATCCACGTTGGTGATGCCGAGCAGATACGAAACCACGGATCCGGCGGCAGAGCCACGGCACCTGGCCGGGATCCCCTGCTGGCGGGCGTATCGCACGAAGTCGGCCACGATGAGGAAATACGCGGCGTATCCCTTGGTGTTGATGATCTTGAGTTCGTACTCTATCCTCCGGCGTTGCTCCTCATTCAGGTCGCCGTAACGCCGTTTCGCGCCCTCGCGGCACAGTTCCTCGAGCCAGGTTTCGTGCGTATGGCCTTCGGGCACGTCGTAGTGCGGCAGGATCATCCCACCGGTCTTCAGTTCGAAATCGACCATCTCGGAAATCAACACAGTGTTGTGCAGAGCGTCCGGGTGGTCGGGAAACAGGCGTCTCATCTCGTCTTCCGACTTGAAGTAATACTCCTGCGGCGAGTAGACCATCCGCTCCGTGTCAGGCTGGCTGACGCGCTTGTTGGTGCCGATACACAGCAGAACGTCGTGCGGCACGGCGTCCTCTTTCGTTCCGTAGTGAATATCGTTCGTGGCGATCAGCGGAAGATTGAGTTCCTTCGCAATCTGTGTCAGGCCTTCGATGACCGGCTTGTCTTCCTTCTGGCCGTGGTTCTGCAATTCCAGGAAAAAACGCTCCGGTGTGAAGATGTCGCGGTACGCGGCGGCGGCTTCCATCGCGTCGTCCATGCGGCCTTCCAGTACTGCCTTGGGAACCTCGCCTCCCAGGCAGGCCGAGGAACAGATGAGGCCTTCCGAGTAGCGGGCAAGCAGTTCGCGATCCACGCGCGGCTTGTAGTAAAAGCCGTCAGTGTGCGCCAGCGACACCAGTTGGATCAGGTTGCGGTAGCCGGTTTCATTCTGGGCCATCAGCAGGAGGTGGTAGTTCCTGCTGTCCAGCCGGGGATCACGCCCGGTGGCGGGACGCCGCCCGGAGGTGTATACCTCGCATCCAATGATGGGCTTGATGCCGGCTTTTCGGCACTGAGTTGAAAACTCGACGGCTCCGTGCATCACCCCGTGGTCGGTCAGCGCAATCGCCGGCATCTCGTGCTGAACCGCGAGGGCGACAAGGTCCTTCACGCGGTTCGCGCCATCCAGGAGGCTGAATTCGGAGTGGTTGTGGAGGTGGATGAAGTCGTTGGCCATGGTTCTTTCATGTTGGCATGGCAGACCTGTCTATTTGCCATACATGAAGACCTATAATCTCTTTGCATTGCCGCGATAATGGTTTCGCGGCTGAATTCCGGCGCGCGCGTATCCCTGAGAGGGATTGCGGAGATCGGCGCGTCAACGACGATGTTGTGGAGACTGCAATGACCTCATTCGTCCGCGCCACGGCGCCTCCCCTGTTCCTGATTCTTCTTTCTATCTCTCTCCCGGCCCAAGCGCTGAACGTTCCGTCGGACGGTTCCGACGGAGCCTTCGCGCCTTCCGCCAACGTCCAGATCGACCTGTCACAGGCCGTTACCGGCAACTGGAACCAGGACAACGCCGCCAACGCTGGCAAGGGCATCTATGATCCGAATAAATGGGCCGTGGTGTTCAAATACTCCAGCGTTGACATCCCGGGCGGCGTAACCGTTACGTTCAAGAACCACCCAAGCGGCGCCCCGGTTGTTTGGTTTGTACAGGGCGACGCCAACATCAACGCGAACGCGGTCATCAATATCAAAGGCGCCGACGGCAACCAGTCCGGTGGATTGGCGGAACCGGGACCTGGCGGTTTCCGCGGTGGTTCCGCGGGTAGCGCCACAGCCCCTCCGCCCGCCGGCTTTGGTCCCGGAGGTGGATCGCGGACCGGTGAGCAGGATTATTACGGAACCGGAAGCTATGCCACTAGAGCCACGTATTTCACAGCAGGTCCCGTCTATGGCAACAGCCAGGTGGTGCCCTTGATTGGAGGTTCCGGCGGTTGCGGCGTTGTCTACAACAATGTCTATTACGGAGGAGGAGCCGGCGGCGGAGCAATCATGATCTGCTCCGGCGGTACTTTGACAATGAATGGCACGATCAATGCGGATGGGGGAACCGGGCACGGAGCATCCGGCAGTGGAGGAGCCATTCGCCTGATTGCCGAGACGATAATATCCAGCGGAGCCGGACGCCTGTATGCCCGCGGACCGCAAAGCAATATGGGAACGTCGGCGGGCTTGGGACGGATTAGGACTGAAGCGAACACGTACACCGGCACCATCACAAGCATCCCCGGCGCATCCATCACGAGCCTTCTCAGCGCTTCCCCGGTGTACTGGCCGCCCACTGTGATCCCTTCCGTATCCATTGCCAAGGTCGGTGAAGTCAGCACCCCATCCGATCCGTGGGCTGTTCTGAGTTCACCGGATCACTTCACGACCATCGGAACGATGCAACCCACGGCAGTCGAGATAAACGCAGTGAATGTACCGGAAGACTGGAACGTGGTGATTCGGATTGTTCCGTTCTCCGGTCCGGACACAACGGTACAGGCGGCAAAGGTCAGCGGCGACGCCTCGGCTTCCGTCTGGTCGGCCACTATAGCGCCGAAGATGGGAGTTTCATCTCTGCAGGTCCGCGCCTACAAGCCCTGAAGGACCACCGGCGCTATATCCAGGAATATACCACAACGATGAAAACCATTTGGCTTTTGCTCATAACAGCGCTGACGCTCCTATCCGGAGCGAGCCGGTCTTTGGGGTATGAGATCGAGGCGGTCGATGCGGTGTCGCGGCAGTATCTATTGGTCAACGACGCTTCCGTAGATGGACACCGTGACGCAGTCTCCAGGGCGTTACTGATGGTGTGTGAAGGACCCGGAATCAGTTACCTGAATGCCGTGTCACGCGAGTTTCTGTTGCTTGTTCCACCCTACAACACGCTGGACACGCATTTGGCTCTGCGTATCGCCGGAGGCCTGGTGATAGCGGCTCAGTCCGACTATGACCGGTTGAACATCGTGCGGACCGGGACCTCCGCATCCACCATCGATCTGTTTGACGCCGTACATATCGCGCGGGTATCTGCCGGTTTCTCCCCATAGGGCTCAAGCACGTGGCAAACAAGGCGCGGCGTTCGCATACCCCGCGCCTTCCTACTCGGCATCTTCCTCCCCGTTCTGATTGTCCGGGGATAATTCCGGCGAGGCGCGTCGGTTGTACCTGTTCATCGCTTCCGGAACACCGTCCTTGAGTACAACCTCCAGCGCGTCAAGGGCCGTATCAACCGCTTGGTGTACATACGGCCATTCCTCGCGCTGGAACGTGCCCAGCACGTGTCCGATGGCGTCGCCCGCGGGAGCGCCAACGCCAACGCGTATCCGCGTAAAATCCTGACCGCCCAGATGCTGAACCAGCGACTTCAAACCGTTGTGCCCGCCGTCGGAGCCTCTCGGCCGCACACGCACGAATCCCAGCGGAAGGGCCATATCGTCCGTGATGACCAGCACATCCTCAACCGGAACCTTGTAGAAATCCACCACAGCACGCGCCGCCTCGCCGCTAAGGTTCATGAACGTGAGTGGTTTCACCAGCAGAAGGCGGTCATCGATACCTGGAAGCGTGACTTCGGCTAGCGAAGCCCGGAACCGGCGGTCGGTTCGCCATTTGGACGACACCCTTTCCGCGAGACGGTCCAGCGCCATCCAGCCGACGTTGTGCCGCGTGGTTTCGTACTGCTGACCCGGATTGCCAAGGCCGATGAGGATTTTCACAGTCGGCGCCCGGTCATTCCGGCTCGAAGATTTCCGAGACGCTGTGGTCTTCGTGAATGCGGTGGATTGCCCTGGCGAGCAACGGCGCAACGCTGAGACACACAACCTTATCGGTCTTCGGTGTGTGCAAGGGTATAGTGTTCGTAATGATCACTTCCTCGATTGGCGCGGTTTCCAGGCGTTCGATAGCCGGGCCGCTCAGCACGCCGTGGGTGCAACAGGCGTAGATGGCCGTCGCGCCGCGCGCTTTCATCGCAACGGCGCCGGCGGCGATGCTTCCTGCCGTGTCGATCATATCGTCAATCATCACGGCCACCTTGCCGGACACGTTGCCAATGATCTCCATCACCTCGGATCGATTCGGTTCCGGACGCCGCTTGGCAATGATGGCGAGAGAACTGTGCAGGCGCTCGGCCAGGCGCCGCGCGCGCGCCGTGCCGCCCACGTCCGGCGACACCACCACGATGTCGGGTCCTTCCAGACCTTGGTCCATCAGGTACTCGGCGATTATCGGCGCGGCCGGCAGGTGGTCCACGGGAACGTCGAAGAAGGCGCTGATCTGCTCCGCGTGCAGATCCACCGTCAGGATACGGTCGATCCCGGCGGCGGTGAGAAGGTTGGCGACCAGTTTGGCGGTCACCGGTTCGCGCGGACCGCCTTTTTTATCCTGACGTCCGTAGCCGTAATAAGGAACGACCAGCGTGATACGGTATGCGGAGGAGCGCCGAAGGGCATCGACGATAATCAGCGTTTCCATCAACGTGTCATTGACGGGCGCGCATGTGGGCTGGATGATGAAGGCATCGGCGCCGCGACTGCTCTCTTCGATCTTGATTCGGATTTCACCGTCCGAGAAACGGGTGCAGAGCATGGAGGTGAGCGGCAGTCCGAGAATGGAGGCGATTTCCTCGGCGAGGAGGGGATTGGCGGACCCGCAGTAGAGTTTCAGCGGACCGCGGCGGGAAGGCTCTTCCGGGAATGAATGCGATGCGTAAGCCAGTCGCGGCGTGCCCGCCACCTTCTTACGCCTCGCGCTACCTGACACGGTATCGCTCATTTTATCCTCCGCGCCCTCATTTGCGATGCTGATGCTCAGGGCTGTTTTCGCTTGGCTTTTCGCCTGGCGGCCGCCCAGCCTTCCTTGTTGACCTGCCGTTCCCGCGCGACACCCAGTGCATCCGTGGGAACATTCTCGGTGATGGTGCTCCCGGCGGCCGTGAAGGCTCCTTCGCCGATGGAAACCGGTGCAACCAGTGTGTTGTTGCTACCGATGAACGAATCGGGACCAATGAATGTCTGGTGCTTTCTCTCTCCGTCAAAATTGCACGTAATCGTTCCGCCGCCCACATTGGCGCGGTCGCCCACAAAGGCGTCACCGATGTACGTCAAATGGCAGACGTGCGTCTCCTGTCCCAGCACGGACTTTTTCAACTCGACGAACGACCCGATGATGCTGTCCGCTCCGACGATGGCTTCCGGGCGAAGGTTGGCGAACGGTCCGACACTAACACCCTTGTCCACACGAGCCTGCCACGCGCGGCTCATCATAAAACTCACGTCGTCCGCGAACTCGCTGTCGCGTATATAGGAATGGGGGCCCAGGACGCAACGGGCGCCGATCTTTGTCTCGCCTTCGATGACGGTGCCCGGATAGATGATGGTGTCCTGCCCAATCTCCACTGTGATATCTATGTACGTGTTGGCCGGATCCATTACGGTCACGCCGGAATCCATCAGTTTTTCAAGCACGCTTGTGCGGATCAGCGCCGCGGCGCGGGCCATCTCGGCGCGCGTGTTGACTCCCATCACCACATTGGGATCAGGTGATGTAACGGCTTCCACGCGTTCGCCCTTCTCCACCAGCACCGAAATGACATCGGTGAGATAATACTCGCCCTGATTGTTCACCGGACGCACCTTGCGCAAAGCCTCGAACAACAGAGGAGCGCGGAAACAGTAGATGCTGGCGTTGATTTCGTCGACTTTCCGTTCTTCCTCGCCGGCGTCGCGGGCCTCAACAATCCGTAGAACCGAACCGTCCTTCGCGCGGATTACCCGGCCGTACATCGCGGGATCATCCATTCGGGCCGTAAGCATGGTGGCGGCGGCGCCGGACTTGCGGTGTGCGGTGTAAAGCCGGCGCAGGATGTCGGCCGTGACAAGCGGGGTGTCGCCTGCCAGGGTCAGAACGTCGCCGTCGAAATCCTTCAGCAGGGCTTCGGCCTGCTGTACCGCGTGGCCTGTGCCGAGTTGCGGATCCTGAAGGGCAAACCGGACGGCATTGCCCCAGCGCTCGGTCAGGTAACTCTGAACCCGGTCCGCCTTGTGTCCCACGACAACGACAAACTCGTCAATGCCGCAACCGTCTATGCCCGCTTGGAGAACATAATCAATGACCGAGCGTCCGGCTACGGTGTGGAGCACCTTGGGGGTCTGTGACTTCATCCGCGTGCTTTTGCCCGCGGCCATCACAACGGCGATGGGACATTCGGGGTGGTTCATTGGTCTGTTTCGGGATCAGCGAACGGTCCGGACGAAGGAAAATGGCTCGCGGGCAAGGACTCGAACCTTGATCAGCGGCTCCAAAGACCGCTGTCCTGCCATTGGACGACCCGCGACCGACATGTTTATCCTATCGGAGTCGCCCGCACACTGTCAACGCGTTCCGGTATGAGTGACACGTTCCACGCTTTGACATCCGGATATATGAATCCCCAGATTGACAGAGGAGAAGACTTTTTACGCCAAATCAGTACAATCGGGATTGTTATAGAACTCTATAGCACAGTTTTGCTATACTTTTCAGTGAAACTCACTTATGATTGAGGAGCCTCGGAAGTGCGCCCTGGCCAACTCCGCAAGGCTCATCGGACAGGTGACCCATGAAAAATTCCGTGGACAAATCGAGTCCGCTACCCCGATACATTCAGGCGCGCCGTTATCTTGAAGACCTGATACGGGAACGCGGCCTTGGTCCCGGAGACCAACTGCCCCCGGAGCGCGACCTCTCCTCTTCGTTCGAAGTCAGCCAGATGACAATGAATCGCGCCATTCAGGAAATGGTGCGCGAGGGCCTTCTTTACCGTGAAGTCGGCAGGGGAACCTACGTCGCACGGCAGGACAGCACCGCCCACTTTGGCATCCTCGGAATGGTCGCCCTCGGCACGCCTTCGGAAGTCAAGTCGGACCCCTACGGCGGCGAGATCCTGCGCGGTGTTCGGCACGCGGCGCTGGACACAAACTGGGACCTGTTGCTGATCCAGGGTCCCCTGTTCCATCCGGACGAAATCGCCGCGAGACTGCGAGGGCGGGCGGACGGATTCCTAATCATGTCGGCTCCGGATGCCGCCCTGCCCGGCTTGCGGCAGTTGCGGTCGGCCGGGGTTCCCTTCCTGTCCGTGGGTTCCTCGTGGCCGGACGAAGATATCCCCGCTGTGGACTCCGACAACACGATGGGTGCCCGACTCGTCGCCGAGCACCTGGTATCGCTTGGGCACAGGAGCATCGGCCTGGTGGCCGCCCTGCCCTTCATGAGCAACAGCCGGGACCGCGTGAAGGGATTCACCGCGGCACTGAACGAAAACGGCATTCCCCTCCCCGACGAGCGGTTCATCATGTGCAGTCAGGGATATGACGTGACACCCGAGGAATGCGAGCGCGCCGTGAAGATGGCAAAAACGAATCCGAAGGTCACGGCGATTTTCGCCGGAGGCTATATGCTGGCCACGCGCATCATCGAGGCTTTGCAGACAGCCGGTCTTCGCGTTCCGGAAGACGTTTCGGTGGTTGCCTTCGATGACAAACTCAGCGCGGCTTTCCTCACGCCTCCGCTGACCACAGTGGCCCAGCCGTTGGAAGCGATGGGAAAACGCGCCGTGGTACGCCTGGAAGCGGCCATTCGCGGCGAAAAACCGCTGGACGGAATAGAACTGCTTCCCACTCAGTTCGTCAAGCGCCAGTCTACCGCCCCGCCTCCTGCCCACTAAGTTCCGGTTCTCCAAGGTTCGCCGCGTCCTGCCGTGACGACTGCCGCTCTCCGAACATCCGCTTCGTCAGCGCGTTTCCGTATTTGATCATCGGGCCTTCCACCGTGTGGTACAGCGCCGCAGGAAGACCGACCATCAGCACCCAGAACACCACCCACTGCACCGGCAGAGGAAGATGCTTCAAGGCCAAAAACGCCGCCCAGATACACACGTAGTGCGCGATGTAGATGCCGTAGGAGTACTTGGCCAGCAGGTGCGACACCAGTTTCACTGAGGATGACTTCACCTCGATGAACTGGGGCAACATCATTCCGGTTAACAGGCATATCAGCCAGGCAACCGGGTACTGAATGCTTTTCGGGGTGATTGCGAACACAACGGACCACACAGTCAGCAGAGCCGGCAAAACCGCGAAAGGAATCCTCGGCACTGCCGACTTGGAGAGTTTGAACGCGATGATGCCGGGAAGGAAGCACGGAACGTACTTTACAAAATCCGGTATTCTGCCGAACTCCATTTGCACCAGTGCAAGCCCGACCGAGCACAGCCATAAAACCAACAACCCCCATACCGACTTCAATCGCAGGGCGAACCAGAAAAGCGCCGGCAGGAGGACGTACATCTGCATCTCGTACGGCAGGCTCCAAAGAGGCCCGACCACCGAGGTTGCGTTCGTGAGGTTCTGAAACAAACCGAGGTTCGCGATGTAGCCCCACCAGTTCAGGTCCGCCACTTTCAGCGTGTGCGTTCCCAGAGAAACGGCCGGAATCTTCGCGAAGAAAATGACGGTTACGATCAGCATGCTCAGCGGATACACGCGGAAACAGCGCCGTATCATAAAGATCAGCCAGGCGTGGCGAGGGCCCATTTTGGCTGTCTGCCGCTCCAGCGAAAACATCAGCACCAGGCTTGTGTGCACGAAGAAGAGCAGAACTCCCAACAGGCCCAGGTAGATGACGGTAAGACGCCCGAGCAGAGGAACGCCCCAGAAAACCAGCAGGTGGGCGAACAGCACCAGCAGTACCGCCGTGCCGCGCAGAACATCGAGGTTCGATGATTCATGGCTTGCTTTCATGCGGGCGAACCGTTTTCCTTGACCAGTCGGACCAGGGTTTCATAATTGGTCATTGTTTGCCTTGTAATCGTTCTTCCGTACGGAGAAGCCGAGGGCATCAGCACGAAACCTCGTCCTTCGCCGGCCGTGCCGTCCCGAAGCGATTGCGCCGCTACACGCTCGAAATCAGCCGATGGAAGGTTTTCGATGTCAGAGGCTTCCAGGTTGCCGAACAGCGTCAAGTCCTTGCCGTACTCGCGGCGGACGTCCGCCAAAAGAACGTCGCCTTGCGGAGGAGGCTCAATCGGATCAATACCGTCTGCGCCCATCTCCACGATCATCGGCAGTACCTTCTTGATCCGGCCGTGGCAGTGGATGCGCGCCGCCCCTCCAGCGGAGTGAATGGACCGTATCATCGGTTCCACGTACCGCACAACATAGTCCCGGAAGTGCCTTGGCTTCAGATAGGGCTCTGTCGCGTATTCCGGACCGTAGATTCGCCACAATCGCCCGGGTGCCATCTCCGCGACCTTTTTCGTGCGCGCCAGGATCGGTTCGGCCAGTTTCTCCAGCAACCTGGAGAACAGGTCCGGATTCGTGAAGGCGATGACCGTGAAGTCCTCCATCGCCATTAGCGACGCGGCGGCACACAGAGGGTCGCCTGTATCGATCATCACAATACCGGCATCCCCAACCTTTCGTTCGGCTTCGAGGATTCCTTCGACGGAAATGTCATACCTGAAGCACTCGTCCGGGAGTTCAAGGTAGGCGCGGATGTCTTCTTCCGACTTTATCAGATGCTTCACTTCCCATAACGTGTTGGTCTGACGGTCGCGCCTCGACAGCGAGGATAACTCCCTCCCGCCGATCGACACCCTGGTTTCCGTGAACCGCGACTCCCCTTCCTCCCAGGTCACGGTGCTGAAAAACTCCTGCCTTGGATTGGACGGTGCGGGTGTCTGTCCGGGACTGGCGAAACGAATCAGATCCGTTTCGGCTTCAGCGAGGTCCAGCAAAGGTTTCCACGAGGGATCGTTGTACACGTTGTACGGATCCGGATCGGTGGGATCGACATCGAATCCCCCAATCTCGTAGAAACTGACCGCCGGCCTGTCAACACTTTTACCCTTGATGGTCGCCGTCAGGCGCTCCCTTCGCGTCATCACGGATCGACACCCAGCACCTTTCTGATAATGCGAACCGGATCTCTGAGAGTGATTTTGCCCGCGGAATCTCCGGTCACTTCGTAGTCCAGCAACGGCAGGTCAGCGCCCTGACATACAGACAAACCTCCCACGATACGCAACGCCTGGATAACGTAGCCCAGGCCGAAGCTTCCGGCCACGTCAAACTCGGCCGCGCCCAAATCCACCGTTTCGTGCTGAATTCTGTCCACCCCGTAAACGTCCTTCGATCCAATCACCTCGGTATTGAGGCCGACATTGATCACCGGTGAAGTATCGAACAAATGGTAATCCATTGTGGCGGGATCGACATACTTCGGGTCGACTGAAATGTTGCCGTTTGTTCCTATCGGGCTGTCCATTCCCAGGAAGTCGTAGGCGGGATTCGCAAAGACATCGGTATGCGACAGAACCACTGTGGCATCCGGAGTAACGGCGATACCGCTGGAGTTGAATGACACAAGCGTGTTGATGAGGCTGACATTTCCGGCCCGGGCGTAAAGCGCTCCTCCGTCCTGGGTGCTTGTGTTATGCGTGAGTGTTGAGTTGACCACCTTTACGGTACCGGAGTGCACGTAGATACCGGCGCCTTTGTCGGTTGTCCTGTTGTTGGCGATCAGGTTGTTGGCCAGCACGGCATTCGCGCCTTCCAGGTACAAAGCCCCTCCGGCGGCGGTGGACTGGTTGTTCTTGATCACGTTATTGTTGATCAGAGGCGAGCCGCTCTTAACCCAGATCGCCGCCTTTGTGGAAGCCGTGATGGTATTGTAACCGATTACGGTTTCCGTTCCGGCCGCCAGGTTGACTGAAATAGCAGATTCCTTCGTCTGTGTCACCACGTTGCTGGAGATGGACACGGTGGCGCCTGTGGCGTAAATGCCGTATGTGGTGTTCGTGATTCTGTTACCTATCACATGGCTCGCGCCGATTGCCCAAACGCCGTAGTTGGCGGTTCCCGCGCTGGTGATGGTATTGGAGGCAACCACCGCGGCCCCGGAAACCATCACGGCTCCGACGCCCGGATAGGAGAACAGGTTGTCGCTGATGGACGGATCACCAATGACATCAACGCCGTAACCCGTCGTGTTGCTGAAGGTGCAACCGGTGATCTCGCCGTTAAACCGACCGCGCACACCGTACTGGTTCGAGTGCAACCGGGAATTCCGCACGCGCAGGAAACTGCCGTCCGAGTTGATGCCGTTGGCGGAACTCGTGATTTCGCAGTTGTTTACGAGAACGCCGCAGAAGCGCGAGTTGATGCCGTACATCGCCACGCTGGTGTGGCGTATGATGACTCCGTCGACGATTTGGCACCCGCCCACCGAAAGCGTAATGGTGTCCGAAAGCGAATCAGCCTCCAGAATCGAATAGTTGCCGGAAGGATTGCGGGCTTCCCGTGTCGTTTCGTAGCCGGCGAATCCCCCGTACAGCGACACGCCGTTTTGAAGCTGAACCTTGCCGGAATATGTACCGGCCGCAATCCAGACCTCCCCTCCACCGGCAACCGCATCTACGGCGGCCTGCACCGTTCGCTTCGCCGTCGACCACGCAGACCCATCCTTCGTGTCGTCTCCCGCGGGCGATACACGCACGACGGTCTGAACGGCCGGATATGTCGTGTTGTCGGATTCGTCCGCACCGATGTCCACATTGGCGCCCTGGACGCGAGGCTGACCGTCCATATCGGTTGTTCCGACCGCGTCCACGGTGCTACCGGCGTTTTTCAATGGCGAGTTCGACTGCAGATGGATGTTCCTCAGCGGCGCGGCGGCAAATCCCGGGGCTACCGACAGGTTGCCTTCCATACCGGAAGGATTCAGCATTCCGTAATAGTCGTACTCATCGTTTCCGAACACGTCGTTGTTGCGGAAGACCAGTGTTGCCGATTCGCTCTTGTACAGGCCGGACGTGTTGTACGCGAGGATGTTGTTGATGATGCCAGGCGTTCCGCCGCCTGCGTACACCGCTCCGCCGGAGACTTGCGCGGAATTGCCCACGATGGTGTTGTTTACAATCTTCGGCGAACCTGCTTGCGTGTATATTCCGCCCCCATAGCGCGCGCTTCCGTTTGCCAGAATGCGGCTGTTGGCTACGGTAGGTTGCCCGCCCATGATACAGACACCCGCACCGTTTCCGGAGGAGTAGTTGCCGCGTATCATCTGGTTGGTGATGATTGGCGATCCTGTGGTTGTGTAGATGCCCGAATCGCCGCAACCGGTGATTGTATTGCTCGTCAGCGGCGTTTTGGCCGTGGTTGAGAGCGCCAGGTTGATCCCCCTGCCGCTTTGGTTGGAAATTGTGTTATTGGAAATTGAAACCGGTGTGCCGGCCGCGTAGATACCGGTTGTTCCGCCCGTAATGATGTTTCCTTCCACAGTTGGCGTCGAGGTGGCGCTGATGGCTGTTCCTGAGGAAGCCGTGCCTGTCATTACGTTGCCGGATACGATGGACGAACCGCCGACGCTGTACCCGAATGTGCCGTACTGTTGCGAGGTGTTGCCGGTGACCGTGGCGGTGGCTGTGTTCGAAACATCGTAACTGACCTGTTTCATAAACACACACCCCGATATGATACCGGCGAAGTTTCCGGAAACACCAGAGGAGTTCTGATTGAATGCGGTGTTGGTTATCTGGAGAACGGAGTAATCAGCCTGAATTCCCACATTGTTCAAACGAAAGTCACAACCGGAAATCATCAGCCCGGAGTAAGACGCCTTGATACCGTTTCCCGTCTTCGGGGTGTGTTGAATGGTGAGGCTGTCAATCAACTGGGCAGATCCATTGGATGCGGCGATAGCGTCCCCCAGGGCGCCTGGATCGATCACTGTTTTGTACAGGGACGGATTGCGCGCGTCACGAATCGGCTCGCTACCCTGGAAACCGCCGTAAAGCGATACACCATTCGTCATCACGAGCGATTCGTTGTAAGTTCCCTGGGCAATCCATAACTCGCCGCAACCACTGACCGCGTTGATACCTGCCTGGATGGTTTTCTTTGCCAGAGACCAGTCCGATCCGTCATTGGCATCATCTCCGGATTTTGCTACGTGGACCACGGTTTGAGGAGACGGAAACGTTGTGCCGTTCCACTCGTCTGCACCGATATCCACCGCGCCGCCCTGAACCCGGCTTTCGCCGTCCAGGTCGAAGTCACCCACAACATCGGCGCCGTTTCCTGCGTTTATGAGCGGCGATCCACTCTGCAAGTGCAGGTCTCGCGATGGCGCGGCGACCAGCCCCGGCGCAATCGAAAGGTTCCCATCGATGCCGGTCGGGTCCGGCATGCCGATGTAATTCGCATTGTTGTTCTCATAGACGTCATTGTAACGAAACGTCATTACGACTGAAGCGGCACGCCCGACGCCGGACGAATTGTGGGCGACCAGATTGTTAGCGATGGTTGGGGTTCCACCCTCTACATAGATTCCGCCGCCCCCGCTTTGCGCGGAATTGGCCACAATCGTGTTGTTCACTATCTTCGGCGTTCCGCCCTGAACAGAAATACCGCCGCCAAATCCTCCGACACCGTTGCCGATGACGACATTGTTTGCGACTACGCACGAGCCCGATGACACCAACACTCCTCCGCCACTGCTGTTAGAGGTGATTGCACGGAGCGTATTGTTGAGAATCTGAGGAGTACCGCCCGAAACGAAAATCCCGGATCGCTTGCTCCTTTCCACCAGATTGTTCTGCACAAGCGTCGTAGCGCCCGAATTAAGCGAGAGGTAGATGCCGTTCGCCTGCTGACCGAAGACATAGTTACTGCTTACCGTTAGCGGTACCTGCAAAGCCCGGATTCCGTAGTAACAGCCGTTTACGGTGTTATTCGTAATCGTTGCGGCCCCCGAGCAGACGATGCCGTCGGCGTACTGCTGACCGATGATCTCATTGCCTGAAACAATCACCGCGCCGCCGAGGCTCAGGTTTGTCGAGCCAATTCCCTCGAACCGGTTTCCAAGAAGATTCATGGACCCGGAAAGCGAGACGCCGACCTGCCTCTGGTTCTTGAAGAGATTGCCTTTTACCGTGATGGCGCCTACGATTTCGTCCGATGTGATCCCGTAATCGCCGTTCTGAATCGTGAAACCGTCGATGACTGTCCCGGCACCCGTAAACCGGTTCAACTTGAACGCATTCCGGTTGCCTCCGGCGTCGATCTTCGTTACGTTGACAGCCGGATCTCGCTGGGAGCGTTCGGACTCCGTACCGGCGAAGCCGCCGTACAACGCCCTGTCCGTCGTCAGAACGAAGGCCTCCTCGTAGGTGCCGTCGGCGACCCATATCTCATCGGCCGTGGTTGCCGCGCTCAACGCCTCCGTGATTGTCAGGAATCCGGTCTGCCAGGACAAACCGTCATGCGTCGGACCCGGCGCATTGCAGTCCACATAGAGGACAACGGCTCGGGCGCCTGGAAGAGCGAGGGACGCCGCAACGGTCAGCGCAACCGCCGCGCGATAAACCAACAGCGCTGTATGACTTCTTGTTTTCATCGATCGGATACCTCCGCGACTCGAAGTCGCAGACTGACTGCGTCAGATGACGCGCGCAAATCGGCGCGCAGACGGGTTTCAAGCAACCGAAAGCCATCCCGCCTGAATACATTATCGGTCCGTATCTCCGCATCTCGAAGTGCTCTATCCGGCTCCGCCTTATTTGCCGCGGCATGGCGTTGGCAAGCCCTGCTTACGCTAAAGTTAAGAGAGGATTGCCGGCCGGCGCCGCCAATCCGCAACCACTATGGCTATAAAACTGCTCATCGTCGGTCTTGGTGGATTCGCTGGAGCCGTCGCACGTTACGTGCTGGGTGGGTGGGTACAGAACCGGCTGGGACCCGGATTCCCTTACGGCACGTTCGTTATCAACGTGACCGGTTGTTTCTCAATCGGTCTTTTCGCCACCCTGGCGTTGCGGCTTGGTTGGAGCGATCCGTGGCGCCTCCTGATTGCCATTGGGTTCCTGGGGGCCTTCACCACGTTTTCCACGTTCGAGTACGAAACGCTTCGGATGGTGGCCGACGGAGGTCTGTACCAGGCGGCTTTGCTGAACGTGTTTCTAAGCGTTACCGCGGGTTTTGCGGCGGCCTGGGCCGGCATCGTGGTCGCAAGGCTCCTACTGCACGGTCGAATCTGAACGATGGTATCTTTCTCATGAAAATCACCGGACCGGGAAAAGTCGTACGGATCTATACAGGCGAGTCCGACAAATGGCACGGCCAGGCTCTCTACAACGCAATTGTGATGCGCCTGAAGCAGGAAGGCCTTGCCGGCGCCACCGTAATCCGGGGTATCGAGGGCTTCGGCGCGAACAGCCGCATCCACACAGCGTCCATCCTGCGGCTATCGGAAGACCTGCCGGTTGAAATCGTCATTGTCGATACCGAGGAACGCGTCCAGCGTATCCTCCCCCTGCTGGATGAAATGGTCACAGAAGGCCTGATCACGATGCAAGACTGCGAAATCATCAAGTACGTCCACGCTCCATCGAGCGAATCTCACGACTGAAAGGTAAAACACAATGCGCACAAGTTCTGTTCGTTGTCTGCTGGCCGCGATGTCGGCTTTGTGTATCACGCTTGTTTCCTGCGCACCGAAACCCGAAGCCCCTACCGGAGAAAAGAAGGGTCTTCTAGTCGGCTTCTCTCAGATTGGCGCAGAAAGCGGTTGGCGCACAGCGGAAACAAAATCCATCCGCGAAGAAGCCGAAAAACGCGGTATCACGCTTAGGTTCAGCGACGCCCAGCAGAAACAGGTTAACCAGGTCACTGCATTGAACGCCTTCATCGCCGAAGGCGTGGACGCGATCATCCTCGCCCCGGTCGTGAAGGACGGGTGGGAGCCCATGCTGAAGAAAGCCAGGGACGCGAAGATTCCTGTGATCCTGGTAGACCGGGGGGTAACTGTTTCCGATGACTCCCTCTACACCACGCTGATTGCGGCGGATTTTGTGGAGGAAGGCCGCCTGGCGGGCGAATGGCTTGCGAAAAAAACCGGCGGCAAGTGCAATATTGTTGAGTTGCAGGGCACTCCCGGTGCGGATCCGGCAATCGAGCGCAAGAAGGGCTTTGACGAAGCCATCGCCAAGTACCCGGGCATGAAAATCATCCGCTCGCAATCCGGCGACTTCACGCGCACGAACGGCAAGGAAGTCATGGAAGCCTTCCTGAAGGTTGACGCCAGTAACATCCAGGCCGTGTATGCTCACAATGATGATATGGGCCTCGGCGCGATTCAAGCCATTCGCGAGGCAGGCTTGAAACCGGGTACGGACATACTTGTCGTTTCCATCGACGGTGAGAAGGATGCATTCCAAGCCATGGTGGACGGGTCGCTGAATGCTACAGTTGAGTGCAATCCCCTGCTGGGTCCTGCCGCGTTTGACGCTGTCGAAGCGGCTCTTGCGGGAAAACCCCTGCCCAAGAAGACCGTCGTGAAGTCGACCCTGTACGACCAAAGCCAGGCGGCCGAGGCCATTGGTGGTCGCAAGTACTGAGAGCCGCCAACGTTGACCGGTCTGGTTGGGCGAATCGTGGACCCTTCCGTTACCGACTGCATCTGTATCATGAGCGTGACAGGCATCGTATTTGGCCTAACCCCCGCCCGTTGGGCACCCCCTTCCCACGCGTGGGAAGGGGGCCGGGAGGTTAGGTAATCGATGACAAGAGACGCTCGGATTGCCGATAGCGTTGGTACGAAGGTACGTGGATTCCCAAGACGCATTGACACCTATGAACCTCGCTATCATCACCGGGGGACCGACGTCCGGGAAGACACGGACGCTCATTAATCATTGGATGCGGCTTTCACCCGACGAACGGCGCCGGTCGTGTTTCCTGACGGCTAATCGCGCGGCGGCCGATCAACTAGCTGAGAGGATTGAGGAGCAGACCGGTAAGACTCCTCCCGCCTGCTGGTCCTTCGCTTTCTTACCCTCCGAAATCCTTCGGCTGTCCGGATGGCAAACCGGTCGACCGATGGCGGAGCGGGAACGAGGCGACCTGGTTTCCTGGTTGATCCGCCGGGCGGGCGGCCATAGTGACTCATCAGGCACGCTTGCCAAATGGTCACGTTATGCGGATGCGGTGGCTCCAGACGCAACAGCCGCCATCGGCCTTCTCCAACGGCATCGTGTTCGTCCGAAGGACTTCACAGCCTTCGCGAACCAATCGGGTTGCCCGGTTCTGTCCGCGCTGGCCGACGTGTACCATCGATACTCTGACGCCCTGCGAAAATCCGGCACGTGCGATTATGACGGACGGAATCTGCGGGCACTGGATGCCGTATCAACCACCCGGCCGCCTGGACTGCCGGAGTACTGGTTCGTGGACGAAGGGCAGGAACTGGACGCACTGCAGGTTGCCCTGATTGCCGCGTGCGCGAAACCGGCAGGTTCTCTGGCGGTTGCCGTGGATTCCCTCCGCAGAACGCAGATGTACCGCGGTGCGGTGCTGGATGCGGTATCTGCCTTCAGCCGTCTCTTGGGAGACCCTGTCGAAATCATCCGTCTCCACGGCTCGCCGGATTCGCCGTTGAGGAAATCACTGCGCGCCTTCGGTATGCCGGAAGATGACGCAGGTGATGTGAAACTCCGTTTTCTTCTCGCGCCCAATACCGAGACCAAGGACCGGCGCATCGCAAAACTCGCCCTGGCGTCGAAGGGCTCGTTCGCGGTGATTACGCGCTCAAACGCCGAGACTGCCCGTGTTCAGGCGTCTCTGCGCGCGCTTGGTGTTCCCGTTGGCTCCAGCCTGTCGTCGTCTCCGGCCGCACAACGCTTTATCTCGGACGCCCTTCTCATTTTCAGCAAGGCTGAGGAGGAAACCGAAGAAGATCACAAGCGCCGCGTCCGGGCTTGGGCGCGACTGTCAGGTTCTCCCCCGCCGGCAGATTCGTCGGAATGGACAACCCCGCCGGAGAACCTGGCCGGTTGGCTGGAGGAGGTGGCGCAGTATCCCTCTCTGGCCGAGCGCATCTATCGCCTGGAAATCCTGGCAGGCTGGTTCGATTCGGTGTCCGAAACGGACCTTTATTCTGCCATGCAGGCTTACGGCGAAGCCATTCGGGTTATCCGCGGTATGGAAGAGGCGTGGCGCATCGCCGGAAACAAGGTCGCCATGCCGGCGGAGGATGCCTTGACTCGCGCCCGTCGCATACTGGACGCCGCGTCGTTCCCGGAGGAAACCGAATCGCCGGAGGACGAGAACACTCCAGAGAGACTTGTGGAGGTTCTGCCCGCCCAACACACTACCGGACGGCACTGGGATACCGTGGTTGTGACAGAACTGCAAGACGCGGCGTTTCCGCAGTATGCCGTTCCTTCTCCGTTCATTCCGCCCGAAGACGCGGAGGCCCTTCGAGAGTGGCTTGAGAAACGGGAAGGCGGCAAGGTTGCTCTCGGGCGTTTCGAACGCCGGCCCGAAATCACACGCGAGGAGGAACGCCGGCTGTTCCTGACCGCCGTCTCCCGCGCCCCGGAGGTCATCCTTGCCTGGCACGCCGTGGAAACCGATCATCCGACGGCTCCGTCCGCGTTCCTGCACCACCTGCTTCCACTGGATGCTCTGGCCGAACGACCGGGAACAGCAGGCTGGAGGTGCGTGCTCAACGATTACGTGAAGACCGCCCCTGAAGGCCAGGACGGTTGTGACGACTGTCCCGTCGCGGACTGTGTGTGCCAAATTGAGTCGTCGTGGAAGTCGCCCGAAATGCGGCGATTTGTGTATACCGGCAAGCCGTTTGAGGAATCGGGGCATCCGGTAGTCCTTCCGGCCGACTATAAGATATCGGCCTCGAGCCTGAACACGTGGCTTCAGTGTCCGCGCAGGTTCTTCCTGGGCCGCGTTGCCGGACTCGGTGATGAAGAGAACGACGCACTCACCCAGGGAACGGTCTTGCATAAAATCCTTGCCCTCTGGCATGCCGACCGGAATAGAACGCTCGAAAGCCTGTACAAACGTATGGAACAGGTTTTCGCGGAACCACCCGAAAGCGCGCGGTTCTCAAGCGAGGCCGCCAAAGCCATCTCCTTCCGGTTGATGCGCATCGCGCTACAGCAATACTTCCAGCGCCTGGACGATCCGAACTTCAAGGGGCTCTGGATTGAGGCGCGGCTGGATGACGTTGCTTTTGCGGATGAATCGAAGCAATCGCATACTTTTGCCGGTAAGATCGATTTGGCCCGGCAGGAGCAAGACGGCCTCACCGTCATCGATTTCAAAAGCGGTAAACCATCTTCCGCGAATGAACTGAGAAAGAAACTGCCATTTGTGGACCCGGAAACCGGTGAATGCCGGTTTGAGGTCGATGATCCGGATGTACAGCTGGCCCTCTATGCCTGCGCGGCAATGCAGATGGGACGAAAACCAACCGCCGTCGGGCACGACTACATTACTATCAGCGATCCGCGAAAGGGTAAACCGGTGGTCCTGCCGATAGACGAGGATACGGAACCAAGCGAATCCGGGGAATCGCGTTTGACCACGAAAGACCTTGAGGAATTCGGCAGGTTTTTCGGCAGTCAGGCCGGTAATATCAAGAAAACAACGCTCTTCACGCCCGAACCGCGCACCGGAGAGTGCACCGCTTATCGCGACAAGTGCCCCTTCGCGGACGTGTGCGACGCGCTGGCCCGGGAGGCCATCGAACCGTGCCCCTGAACGAACAGCAACAGAACATAGTCTCGGCGCCGCTGGACGTTCCGGTGAAAGTCATCGCCGGCGCCGGAACCGGCAAAACCCAGACGCTGACCGAACGTTTCCTGAGCATCGTGATCGACCACGATGTGCCACCGGATAGAATCCTGGCCATCACATTCACGGAAAAAGCGGCAAATGAGATGTCGGCTCGTATCCGGGGAAGCCTGGCGAAGGCGGACCGCTCGGTGGAGACGGCGTTGAATATCCACACGTTCCACGCGTTCGCCGGACGTTTGCTGAGGGAACACGCGGACCAAGCCGATCTGGCGCCCGATTACCTTGTCATCCAGGACGCGCAGATGACCGTCCTTCAGCGCCGGTTGTTCCGGGACGCCACAAAGGGCCGCCTCGAAGACCCCGACCTTTCGCCTGTCAGCCTCGCGTCCCTGGACATCGCATCGCTGGACAGCCTGAACGGCCTGGTTTTCAACGTCATTTCAAGCGCCAAAGGGCGCGGATGGACGCCGGACCGCTGGGCCTTGATCGCCGAGGAGATCACTACCCGCTTCTACGATGCTCTTCCCACACAGGCAGAGGCGGAAGCGATGGGCCACAAACCCGGCGTCCTGACGAACGAGATATTTGCGCGGCTGTGTGTTAACCGCTTCGATCCGGTGGATTGGGATACCGCCGTCTCGAAGAAAGATGAACCGAACGTCCGACGCATCTACTACTCGAGTCTCAAGCCGGTGATTCCCAATACGGATTTCGATGCTCAATTGACCGTTGAGCGCGAACAGATGCGGCGGCTGACGCGCGTAATCCACGCGTTCTTCAGGACCTACAACGCCGAGCTCAAGAAGCAAAATGCCCTGGACTTTGACGACCTCATCCTTCAGGCGGTCGACATGCTGGCTCATCACCCCGAACTGCGGGAGAAATGCCGGCAGAGGTTCCGCTACATCCTCGTCGACGAATTCCAGGACACCTCGCCGATACAGATGGAACTCATCCGGCTGATTTGCCGCACCGCTCCTTGTCCCGCGGATTGTGAGGACACGAAGTGTGAACTACGGGGTCAAGGCCGACCTCAGAACGTGACCATTGTCGGCGACAAAAAACAGGCGATTTACGCCTGGCGCAACGCCCGCCGTGATAATCTGGACAAGATGATTCCTTGCCAACAGAGCAATGTCGTCCGGCCGCTGGTTCAGAACTACCGAAGCGCGCAGGCCGTCATTGAACTGGCGAACAGGATCGGCGCGTGCATCGAGAAGGACGATCCCCCGTTGGAATCGCCGACGCTGACTATTGGAACTGTCCACGTGGCGCCACCCTTCGTGGACGGTCGCGCCCGGCAGAATCGCGAGATGGAAGCGCGGTACATCGCCGAGCGCATACAGGAATACGCCCGAACCGTCTCCTACCGGGATATCGGCGTCCTCCTGCGCCAGACCAAGCAGTTCGCGCCGCTTCGCGTGGCGTTCCGCGACCGGAATATCCCGTACATCTGCGAGGGCGCGGTCGGTCTTCTCGACGAACCGTGCGCGAAGGACGTGCTGGCCTGTCTGCGCCTGGCCGTGAGCCGGGACGACGATGCGTCGTGGTACCGTCTGCTGTCGCGCCCGCCGGTCTCTCTGTCCGACCGCGAACTGGCGGATATGCGTACCAGGCTCATAACAGAAACCGGTTATACGCATCCTCCGTTCTCGCAGTCAGTCTGCGCTGAGAACGCCAGGCCGGAGGTCCGTGATCTGGACACGCGCGTGAAGTGCCTGGTTTCGTCAGCCGCATCCCTGCCGCTTGCCGAGTTTCTGTCTGCTCTGCCCGTCATCTCCGGACTGGCAGACGCGTGGGATGCCGACGACCGGGGGATGTGGCCGCAGGTTCAGGCAACTCTGCAAGCGGTCGCCGTGGAAGCCGAAAAACTGATACCGGCCGCCTCGCTGGAGGACTTTCTGGACCTGCTGACGGTCTATATGGAAGACGACAAGTCCATGCCGTATGTCGCCTCCACCGAGGTCGGCGTCCGGGTGATGACCATCCACAAGGCCAAGGGCCTCGAGTTCCCGATCGCCATCGTTCCCAGCGTGGTCCAGAGCAACAGGCACGAGAGCGGCCCGACCTGGGACGACGACTGGGGATTGCTGGCGACCTTCGCGACGGCGGACCCCATTAAAAAGACCATCGCCAACTGGTTGCGCAGGAAGAAGGAACTGCAGGCTGACGAGGAAGACCGGTGCTGGTACGTGGCGGCCACTCGCGCGAAGCGGGAACTAGCGGTCACGGTGTCGCAGAAAGGCAAGGACAAGGCTCCGCGCTGGCCTCTCGGGATCTCCGAGGCCGATGTCACCCCCTGCCGGCCGGAGGAATGGCAAACCGTCCTCAACGTGCGCGAACGCGGGGAACCGGCGGAGATCGAGATCCCGGAGACACATCACGCCCTTGCCTTGGGAACCCTGCGAGCCAGCTTCACCACGCTGAAGGGCTACCTGTTCTGCCCCGTTTCGGCGTACATCGACCGCGTATGGAAGCCGCCGTATTTCGCGGAAGGAACCGGCGAAGGACGGATGAACGCTATCCGCGCCGGCGATATCTTCCACGCCGCCGCATTGAGATACCACGGGTCGAATCCCGACGGATTGCCGGATTCGCTGTTCGAACGATTCGACTCGCAATCGGTGCGGCAAGGAGTGAAAGACCGTTGGAATCGCTTCCTGGAATCGCCGTGCGCCCAATGGACCGGCGTCACCGCCGAGCGCCGAATCCGTCTGCGATACCAGACCGCGAACGGGCCCGTGACTTTCAACGGTTTCATCGACGCGATGATTGAAGAGCCCGAAGGCTGGCGCCTCGTGGACTACAAAACCGGACACCTCGACGGAAAGTCCATCGCCGACTACTCATTGCAGTTGTGCCTGTACCGCAAGGCGCTGACCGCCGAAGGACTGAGCGTGAAGAACGAAGCATGGCTCGCCCATATCGAGCCGGAATCCTTCTCGCTCATACCGGTGTCGCTGGACGAGCACGAACCGCGTCTCGACCAACTGATTGAGGACTTCGCCGCCATGTTCGCGCGCAAGACCATGCCGCCTTCCGCGGAAGACGCTCCCTGCGAGTACTGCCGACACCGCCAGATTTGCCCACGAAGGCGGGATGGGGCTATTTCCTAACCCCCGCCCTTCGGGCACCCCCTTCCCGCTTGCGGGAAGGGGGACGGAACCTAACCTCCGACCATCGCTAACGATTCGGGCTCCCCCTTCCCGCACGCGGGAAGGGGGTTGGGGGGGTTAGGTCAGGGGTTAGGCACCGGCCGCATCTGCTATGCGCTGAAGTACGCTTTCTATGTCACTTTCGATTTCCGCGTTCGATACGTGCAATACTCGGAAACCGACGCTGTTCAGCACGGCATCCCGCGCGGAATCATGGACCACGAGGCCATCGTGAACCGGTCCGTCGACCTCAACCACCAGCCGCGCCTGCCGACAATAGAAATCCGCGATCTTGCCGGCGATCACGTGTTGTCTGCGGAAATGCAATCCGTTCAACTGGTTGTTGCGAAGACAAGCCCAAAGCGCCGATTCCGCGGGCGTCATATTCCGCCGCATTTCCCAGGCCATTTCACGCTTTGAAGGCATAATGAATTTCCAGAACCTAACCCCCTGGCCCCGAAACCTAACCCCCGCCCTTCGGGCTCCCCCTTCCCGCGTGCGGGAAGGGGGACGGAAGGTAACCCCCGACCCGAAACCTAACCCCCGCCCTTCGGGCACCCCCTTCCCGCGTGCGGGAAGGGGGACGGAAGGTAACCCCCGACCCGAAACCTAACCCCCGCCCTTCCGTCCCCCTTCCCGCTTGCGGGAAGGGGGACGGAAGGTAACCCCCGGCCCGAAACCTAACCCCCGCCCTTCGGGCTCCCCCTTCCCGCGTGCGGGAAGGGGGCTGGGGGGTTAGGTTCCCCGGCTGGGGGGTTAGGTTCCCTGGCTGGGGGGTTAGGTCCGGAAGCGGTTAGGTAATCCCCAACCGCCCAAACGCCGCATCCGCCTCGCCCAACAGCCCCACCGTTTCCCGCATCGCGGCCAGCGCCTTGCGGTAGTGCGTGATATCGGCATCCGTCAGTAACCGCCCGTTGCGGTCGTCCAGCCACTTGTAGGCCGGTTGATATCCGCCGACCCGGAACTCCCACGTTTCCTGCGTCACGTTCTCAAAATACTGGCTGTCGTTCAGCATGATGCGCTGGGTCTGCGCGTTGTAGCGGTCCACAGCGCGCATTTTCTTCACCTGATGGTCGCCCGCAATCGGGTACCCGATGCCCGGGTCGTTCAGCGACGGCGCCTCCAGAAGGTGCAGGGCCACCAGTTTCTCCCCAACCTCGGCGCACGCCCGAAACGCCGCGTCGTCCGGCGGCAGGGGGATCCGCGGGAAGTCGCGTTTCAGGAACTCCGCGTAGCGCGACCGATACGTCGGCGCGTGCAGAACCCCGTAGATGTAGTGGAAGATATCCTCCGGAGTCGGCTCCCGCCCGATGCGCTCCGTCACCGCCGCCACAAACGCGGGGGCAAGGTTGGGTTGCCGCACCTTTGTGAAAGAAAGGCCAGTCTCAGACGGGAATGTGAACAGAGGGAAAACGTAGTTGACTTCCTTGAGACTGACCGTGTGGTGGTTCAATAGTTGACGGCTGGCAAATACATGTGAAAAAACATCCCCCACCTCGGTTGAGCGAGTCGTAGAAAGTGCTATGTTTTTCCCTGCCAGCATATGGCGCATGACATGCTTCACGGTGCGCCACACAAGCGAGTCGTGATAGAAAATGACGCGCTGGTCGAATGGGCGATATAGGATTGGCTTTACGAATGAAGCAAGATCGGTTTCGGATTGTATCATTCTTCTCGCAGATGCGACGTTCCACCCCATCTTTAATGGAATACCTAAGCGTTTGCATATGTCCGCATCCGAGCCTTCGGCGTCCCGAAATGCCCTGGCCCGCTTGATGACCTCGCTCGCATCATAATCGATGACATATCCATCTCTCGCCGTGGTCATACCAACACCGTTTATGGGGAAGATATCCGTAACCTTCCATCCTCGTTCGTACTCCTCAAACAGCGTTCGGTCCTGCGGCACGAAGAGGTAGGAATCGGACACTGGTGTGAGTTCGGTCCATGGAACAGATTCCAGTGTTGAGGCATGGAGCGTATCGTACTTCTCCGACCGCGGGCCGTACAGATCGGCGTGGCGGACCACGGCGTCCTCCGGTGACTTCGTGCGCTTGACCAGCAGGCAGATCGCCACGCCCTGCTGGATGTCGAACACGTTCTCGTCCTTGCTTCCGTCCGGCGCGGTCTCCTTCTTCTTGGTGTTTCCGTGCAGGTCGTAGACGTATATCTCATCGAACGTGCGCAGGAGGCTCTGGCGCATGCCCCGGAACGTGGGATTATCCAGGTAGCCGTGATTGGTCACGAAGCCGACGACACCGTGCCCGGTGCGCTCGATGCGGTCCTGCGCGAACCGGATGAACTTCACGTAGTCGTCCTGCAACCACTTCGGATTGCGCTCGTTAAGGGAATGGCCGTCGACCTGGAAGTATTCCTGCATCAGACCGCCGATATGGGTCAGACTGCCGTCCGCGTGTTTGCTGGGATTGGCGGAGTGGCCGGAATATGGCGGATTGCCGATCACGACCAGCACGGGCTTCGACTTCTTCACCTCCGCCGCGAGGTTGGCTTCCTTCGCCAGCACGCCCGTGAACGGCATGTTGGTCTGCTGGGGAACGGACTCTTCCAGCGAGTTGGTGAGGTACACGGGCAGGCGGTCCGTTTCCGCGATACCCGCGCCCAGTTCGTCCAGCGTGTGCCTCAGTTTGATGTGGGCCAGCGTGTAGGCGGCGGGCAGAATCTCGAAACCGTGGAAGTTCGCTGACAGGTGATCCTTCGCGCGGTTGGGCCATTGGCCGGCTTCGTTGCGCTGGACCATCGTGGCGTGGACTCTCTGGTAGGCGTGCGCCAGGAACGTGCCGGTGCCGACGGCGGGATCCAGCAGTACCACCGAGGGATCGGCCAGCCCGGTCGGCTTGTCGAAACGCGTGCGGAGCAGGTCGTCCACGGCGCGCACGATGAAGTCCACCACGGCGTCGGGCGTGTAGTAAACGCCAACGCGCTCCCTCTGCTTCGGGTCGAATGCCGCGAGGAAGGTTTCGTACCAATGGACCATCGGATCGCGCCCGTCGGCCATCTTGTTGAACACGGCGCTTCGGTTCGCGGAGGCGAGGTCGGCGCAGATGCCGTCCACAATCCACACCAGTTCATCGGGCAGGTCCTCGCCGCCGCCGAATCGCAAGAGCGTGCGGATGGGCGGGATGGCGGTCGGAAGATGCCTCTGGGCGTACTCGCGCGTGAAATCCGCGTTGTCCGACCGGTTCATCCACGTCATGAACAGGCCGAAGGTGAAGGTCTGGGCGTACACGTCGGCGAACTGCCGGGCCTCCATGTCGGGATAAAGGGTCTCTTTGTACGCCTCCCAGTAGCCGTGCAGTGGGCCGTTTTCGTGGCTCAGCAACTCCTCGGCGGCGAACCGCAACAGGCGGGCGCGGCGGGCCATGGCCTTGGCGATCGCCTCGGCGGAGGTGGCGGGCGGCGCGGCGGCGTCGAGGAAGCGATCAAGAAGGCGCTGAAAGTCCTCGACCACGGCGTCGGAAACGGTGATTTTGCCCTGTTCGGCCGGCTCCGGCAGTCGCGCGCGGAGTTCCTTCTTGCCGTCCACGAACAACTGAAAATCGAAGTGGTTGGTCAGCAGAAAATTGTGGAGGTTTTCCTTGAGGCGTTTGTTTTGCTCAAGGGTGGCACCCGCCATGTGGTCCAGATCGGTGGTCAAGGCTTCGGCTTCCACGTAGCCGATCTCGTTCAGGCCGTCGGTCACCGCGTAGTCCGGCCGCCCGGGCACCTCGGCGCCGGTTTTCGCCTCGTTGGTGAACTTCGCGGGACTTTTCAGTTCTGTCGCGACCTCGGCGAACAACCACGAGAGGTGGTCGCGGTAGGAGAGTTCCGCCGACGAGTTCGGTTGCGCGCGCTGTTCGCGGATGCGGACCAGATAATCTTTGAGGATAGATTTGAGTGACACAGGCGCCTCCTGAATCATTATGGCAGAAAGCCAGACCAGACCTAACCCCCCGGCCGGTCCTAACCCCCGCCCTCCGCTATCGCTCCGGGCACCCCCTTCCCGCAAGCGGGAAGGGGGCTGGGGGGTTAGGTTCCCCGGCTGGGGGGTTAGGTCAAGCGTCCCCCTGCTATACTGAACTTACAAATATCCCGGCCACCGCGCGTGGTCCATTACCCTGTGAGGCTTTCTCCATGCCTAATGCGCTGATCACCGGCATCACCGGACAGGACGGCTCGTACCTTGCCGAATTACTGCTCGAAAAAGGCTACAAAGTGTTCGGTCTTGTGCGCAGAGCCAGCACCGAGACCTTCGAACGCATCGCCCACCTGCACGACGACATCACACTGATTCAGGGCGACCTGCTGGACCAGTATTCCCTATCGGAGGCCATCCACCAGGCGGAACCGGCTGAGATCTACAACCTCGCGGCCCAGTCCTTCGTGCCGACTTCCTGGCAACAACCTCTGTTGACCGGCGAGTTCACCGGCCTCGGCGTCACGCGCGTGCTGGAAGCCATGCGGTTTGTCGATCCGAAGATCCGCTTCTACCAGGCCAGCAGTTCCGAGATGTTCGGCAAGGTGCGCGAGGTCCCGCAGAACGAGCACACGCCGTTCTACCCGCGCAGTCCCTACGGCGTGGCCAAGGTTTACGGCCATTTCATCACGGTCAACTACCGCGAGTCGTACAACCTGTTCGCGTGCAGTGGCATGCTGTTCAACCACGAATCCCCGCGCCGGGGCCTGGAGTTCGTCACCCGCAAGGTCACCGACGGTGTCGCCCGCATCAAACTCGGCCAGCAGAAGGATCTGAAACTCGGCAATCTGGACGCACAGCGCGACTGGGGATTCGCCGGCGACTACGTGCGCGCGATGTGGCTGATGCTTCAGCAGGACACGCCCGACGATTACGTGATCGCGACCGGCGTGACGCACAGCGTGCGCGACCTCGTGCGCGTGGCGTTCGAGCACGTCGGCCTGAACTACGAGGATTACGTGAAGGTGGATCCGGCGTTCATACGGCCGGCCGAGGTCGATCTGCTGATCGGCGACCCGTCGAAAGCGAAAAAGCAACTCGGCTGGGAGCCGGAGGTATCGTTCGAGGGCCTTGTCGCGATGATGGTGGACGCGGATCTCGAGCGCGTTTCCAACGGAAGCGGGCGCACCTGATGAAGGTTTTCATCACCGGAATCTGCGGTTTTGTCGGTCCGTGGGTCGCGCGCGAATTGATCGAGCGCGGGCACGAGGTCACCGGCCTGGCAATGATCCAGCCGAACTCTCCCGCCATCTCGGACTGGAGCCGAATACCGTACGTGATGGGCGATATTCTGGACGCGGACGGTGTTTCCCGCGCGATGGAGTCCGCCACGCACGTTTTGCACCTGGCCGGCATCTCCACAAGCAAGGCCGGCGATGAAGCCCGGCGCATCAATGTGGACGGAACCCGGACAATCCTCAAGGCCGCAAACGGCAGGCGCATGGTGCTCGCCAGTTCGGGCTACGTGTACGGACCGACTTCGCCGGACCGCCCCGCGCGCGAGGACGACACGCTGAATCCTATGGGCGAATACGCCGTCAGCAAAGCCGAAATGGAAACGATGGCAAACCGGGAATTCGCCGAAGCCGAAGTGGTAATCGCCCGCGCTTTCAACCACACCGGTCCGGGCCAGTCCACGGCGTTCTTCGTTCCGGCCATGTGCGAGCAACTGGCGAAGATCCAAGCCGGCAAGCAGTTCCCGATGCTGAGTGTCGGAAACCTGGAAGCTTCGCGCGAGATGCTGGACGTCCGTGACGTAGCCCGCGCCTATGCCGACCTCCTGGCGTGCGTAAAACCGCCGCGGGTGGTTAACATCGCCTGCGGAAAACCGCACACTATGCAGGAACTGCTGAAGAACCTGCTGGCAACCGTGCACGTGCCGATTTCGGTGACCCGGGATCCCGCCCGAAGCGCTCCGTCCGACCTGCCCTGCTCCACCGGAGACCCGTCACTGTTGCGCCAGGCCACCGGTTGGACACCCGAGGTTCCACTTGAAACGACTTTGCGCGATACACTGAACTGGTGGAAGGAAAGAGTGCGGGCGGGATCGGTCCGCTGACGCGCTCCTCGGAGGTTCCCGAATGCGCACACCCAGGGTCATCAATGCCTGCGCCCCGATACGCGTTTGCGACAACGGGGGCTGGACCGACACATGGTTCGCCCGGTACGGAACCGTCTTCAACATCGGCGTCTACCCGTACGCGGAAGTGCAGATCGTCGTTGAACCACTGAAGGCGGACGAACCGCGCGTCTCCATCTTCGCCGAGAACTACGGCGAGCGCTTCGTGGTGGAACCGGAATCCCTCGGCTGGGACCGCCATCCCCTTCTGGAAGCCGCCGTTTGCCGGATGGGCGTTCCGGACGACATCTCGATCAAGGTTTCCATCTACTCGGAAGCCCCGGCGGGCGGATCCACCGGCACGTCGGCGGCCGTCAGCGTTGCCCTCATTGGAGCCCTCGACCGATTGACACCGGGCCGTCTCTCGCCTCACGAGGTCGCTTACACCGCCCACGCCGTGGAAACCGAGATGTTGAACCAGCAGTGCGGAATCCAGGACCAGTTATGCTCGGCGTACGGCGGCATCAACTACATCGAGATGTTCCAGTATCCCTACGCCTGTGTGTCGCAAATCGGCGTTCCGAACGGCGTGTGGTGGGAACTGGAGCGCAGGCTGGCCCTCATCTACCTCGGCCGCTCGCACAGTTCCTCGGACATTCATTCCAAGGTGATCAAGGATCTCGAAGGCCAGGGACCCGATGCCCCGAAACTGAACGCCCTGCGATTGACCGCCCGCAAGTCCCGCGACGCGATATCGGCGGGGGATTTCCAAGCACTCGGAGCCGCCATGACTGAGAACACCGATGCCCAGGCGAACCTGAACGACGCTCTCGTGTCGACGGAAGCCCGGCAGATTATCGAAATCGCTCGTTCGCACGGGGCGATCGGCTGGAAGGTCAACGGCGCTGGCGGCGACGGCGGTTCCCTGACCCTTCTGTGCGGCGATTCCTCCAGCGCCAAGCGCGTGATGATCCGCGAGATTGAGGACAGCGTTCCCCTCTCGCGCAATATACCTGTCTATCTGAGCAGGTTCGGCCTGCGCGTATGGGAATCCCAACGCGACAAGGCGTAAGAGGGCAACGGCCATGATGTACAACTATAGTACCAATCTTCTACGGCAGACCGTGGGTCAACCCGGTGCGCCAACCACCGTGCCGCGCGCGATGATGGTTCTGGTGGCGATCATGTCCGGCAAAAGATGCTCGCTGGAAAGCCTCGCCGATACCTGCAAATGCACCACGAAAACCATCCAGCGAACCCTGGACAAATTGAGGGATGCCGGCTTCGATATTTATTACGACTACGATCGGAAGTCGTACGCGCTGGACGGCGAAATGCCTTTCCCCGTCCTCAGCATCGAACTGGCAGAAGCCACGGCTTTGTCGCTGGCCGAGTCGACACTCGACGCGCTTGGTGAACCGGACCTGAACCGCGCACTGGACAACGCCCTCGAAAAGATCCAGCACGTGATACCCCGCCGCCAGGCGAAAGACTGGCACGGTTGCCGAAACGCCCTGACGGCGGAGGGTCTGGTGAAGCGCGATTACTCGAAAGCGCCCATCCACGCCATCATTGCGGCCATCCGGGAACAGAAGGTTGTCGAGGTGGATTACGAGTCCATCTCTTCCGGCCGCCGGACGCGCCAGTTCAATCCGTATGCCGTCGCGTTCCTCAACGGATTCTGGATGGTCATCGCCTACGATCCCTGGCACAAGGAAGTTCGTAAATTCGCCCTCGACCGCGTGTACGATTGCCGGCCCGTAACACCCGAGCGCCGCTTCAAGATACCGGAAGACTGGTCGCTGAAGGAATACCTGGCGCTCTCCGTGGGAGTGCTGAGCGGCGAACCGACAAAGATCAAACTCCGGTTCCAACCCGAGTCGCGGGTTTTTCTGGAGAGGCGTTTGTGGAACTTCCCGCACGAGTTGTCGAAACCGGACAGCACCGGCCGCGTGATTCTGACGGGCGAGGTTTCCGGCCTTGAGGAGATCTCCCGCGAAATCCTTCGTTGGGGCAGGTTCGTCACCGTGCTGGAACCGCCCGCCCTCCGCGAGATGGTGGTATCGGAAGCCAGGCAGATCCTCAAGAACAACGAATGAAGAAGGATTCGGGATTCTGGATTTAGGATTCAGCGGAAGGGGTTGGGAATCAGAAACTGAATCCTGCCCTATGACTCCTAGAGATGGCGTCCATCATGGTCATAGGGGCCCGTACGGGCCCCTACCCTCCAACCACGTGGGCGATTCGTGAATCGCCCCTATCATGGGGTGAACACAGAGGTTCGCCCCTACTTGACACCCGACACATGCCACCTTCCCCGTCCTGAAACCTGACTCCCGAATCCTGAATCCTTTTTTCCAAATGGACACCCTGTCGTCTACCCCACGCTTGTATCATCAGGGTGTAAGGCGAGTTACCTCGCCACTTCCAGGGAAAGGGGAGTTCCATGCCTGTTCACAAACCTCTGAAGAAGCTCGTCAACCACGTTGCCATTGTGCTGGATGAATCCGGCAGTATGGACCCGATGCGCAAGGAGGCCATCGACGCCTTCAACGACCAGATCAAAACCATCAAGGCCGGCGATGAAAAGCAGGAGACCACCGTCAGCCTCGTCAAGTTCAACACGGAGGTTCCGGAGCCCGTGTTCTGGGAACTGCCGGTAGCGAACGTTCGAAAGATCACCACACGCGATTACCGCCCCAACGGGATGACCGCCTTGCTGGACGCCATCGGCCTGACCGTCGACCGCCTGTCCGCCCTGCCCGACGCGGAGGATTCCAACACCTCGTTCCTCGTCATCATCATCTCGGACGGCGAGGAGAACAACAGCAAGGAATTCAGCCACGCGGCTATTGCCGATCGCATCGAGAAACTGGAGAAAACCGAGCGTTGGACCTTCGTGTTCCTGGGCGCGAACCAGGATATGCTGAAGGTGGCGCAGGAATTCAAGATCACGATGTTGAATGTTGCGCAGTTTGCGGCTTCACCGAGCGGCATGCGAGACGCCTCCGCCAGCATCTCCAAGGGCCTCAGTCGGCACATGGTACGCAAGGCCAGGGGAATGCACGCAAGCCGCGATTTCTTCTCCGAAGACATCGAGGACAAACCGGAGGAACCGGACAAATAAGGTGTCAGGTTTCAGATGCCAGGTGTCAGGGATGGGTAGGGGCGATTCAAGAATCGCCCCTGCCTGCTATAGATTTCCGGTCCAGACACGCCTTCATTCCGCCTATGATCATCATGTACCGGAACGGTTTTCGTTTCCGGACGGTTGTTTTTGCTTTTGTTCGCTCCGGAAAGGAGAAACACCGTGTCCATGACCTTCATCTGCCCCGCCTGCGGCAAGGCGCTGACCATGCCGGACGAGGCCGCGGGCAAGCAGGGACAATGCGCCTACTGCAAGGCCCTCATCGAAGCTCCTGCCTCCCACGGCGAACCGGCCAGGCTTGTTGAGCCCTCTGCGCCCGATACTCCCTATGCCGCCGGGAACTCCGCCTCCACATATGCAACGCCGACCGGAAACCTGGACTTCGGCTCCATCCTGGGTGACGCCTGGAAACTCGTTACTTCGAACCTCGGACTAGTCATCAGCATTATCTTCGGTGTGTATGGTTTCATGTTTGTGGCCGGCGCAATTATTGAAATCATCGCACCTTCAGACGGTCCTTCGAAGGACATTAATTCGCTGTTGACGATAATACTGAATCTCGTCTTCTTGCCGCTGAACTATTCGCTTGTCTACGTCTTCTGCCAGATTATCGGTCGAGGACGCTCTACGTTCGGTGCGGCCTTCCACGGATACAGGCAATGGTGGTCTTTGTTCGTTACAGCGTTCATAATCGGCGCTTGTATGATTCCCGGCCTGGTTCTGGTATTCGCCGGCGCCACGTTTGTTTCCAACTCGGGTATACTCGGCGGCCTGCTCGTGATCGCGGGATTCATCGTGATCATGATGATAATCATGGGAGTTTTCCTTGCCCCCTATGAGGTCGTAGATAAAGGCAAACCACCGCTGGAAGCCGTTCAGACCAGTTGGAGCGTGACGAAAGGCCGGCGACTGACCCTGTTTGTTTATTCCTTTCTGTTTGGCATCATCGGGTTGGCCGGCATCCTCGCTTGCGGGGTGGGCCTTCTGGTTACCTTACCGTTGTCAAACGCCGGAGTCGTATTGATGTACCAGCGCCTGCGCGGCATTCAGGGGACGCTGTACGAGTGATCAGGTGTCGGGTGTCGGCCCGAACGCCCCTAATCCCCCGGCCCCCTTCCCCACGTGGGGAAGGGGGTGCCCAAAGCGTCAGCGAAGGGCGGGGGTTAGGGCTGTGAACCAATCTTCCACCGCAACAGTTCGTCCAGCTCGCGGGATGAGTACATCCGGTCCGGCACAACCTCAGCGGCTTGCTCGTACTCCCACACAGGGAAAAGCGAATGGTTGCGGGGCAGGTCGCGGGTCAGCCAGGCGCTGACCTCATGGAACATCGGCTTGTCCAGCCCGAAGAACGGTACGTCGCGCTTGCACTTCCCAACGTCGTCGAAACTGATGTGTTCGCGGCACATCAGCGGCCGCGCGCCGTATATAATGCACGTCTTTTTCCACAAGAACGGGCAATTGACGCCGTAAACCGCCGCCCGCTGTTCCGGTGTCGGCGCCGGACCGCGCCCCTGCAGGTTCGTTTTCAGCGCGCCCACCCCGTCCACCGCACCCGGCCGGCTCTCCAGTTCCTTCAGGTACTTCGCAATCTGCTGTGGGGCGAAATCATCAACCAGCGACCGGGTGACGCGATCGTAGACGGCCAATCCCTCCAGAGGGGTGATGAACACGGGTTGGCGACAGCAGTGCGCGCACCCGATCGCGCACGTAACCGGCGGCTGATGGTTGCGGACGGCGCGCTCAACCGTCCGGTCGCACGCATCCTGGATGCGTTCGATGGCTTCGAAGGGAGAGAGTTTCGCAACCCTGTCAGTCATCAGATGGTCTCATTTGTGATATCATTATGTTAGCGTTCTAATGGAGGATAACGATGGCTCAGGTGTTGATACGCAATCTGAAACCCGATGTGTTGGAGCGGCTCAAAGCGCGCGCGGCGCGGCACAACCGGTCGCTGGAGGCCGAACTGCGGCACATCGTGACCGAGGCCGGATCGCCTCCCGCGAAGATCACCGAAGAAACGCGCCGCCTGCAGGCATTATTCGCCGGTCGCGCGTTCACGGACAGCGCCGTTGACCAGCGCGACGACCGCAAGCGATGAGCGAGTTCGTCGTCGATGCCAGCGTCAGCATCAAGTGGTTTCTCCCCGAAATCCACTATATTCCGGCACGGAACCTGCTTTCCGGCTTCCACTTTCTGATGGTACCCGACCTGTTCTTCCCGGAATTCGGTGATATCCTGTGGAAGAAGGTCGGGAGAGACGAACTGAGCGATGCGGAAGCCCGGGAGGTGCTTGCCGCGCTACTAACGATCGGGCTGAGGACTGTCTCTTCGGAGCACCTTCTTTCACACGCTCTCGAAATCGCGCTGGAGACGGAATGCACCGTTTACGACGCGCTGTACCTTGCCTTGGCGGCAACGCACGACATCGCCTTGGTCACCGCCGACCGGCGCCTTTACGACCGCATCCGTATCGGACCTCTTATGCCGCATGTCCTGTGGGTTGAGGACGTGAAGTAACCCGTCTCGTTTGGCAGGGGCCCGTACGGGCCCCTGCCGAATTCATCACAGGGACGATTCGTGAATCGTCCCTACGGGAAAAGGCGGACGCAGAGGTCAGTTTTTTGTGTGTAGACAATCACGGCAACCACCCCTCGCCCCTCCTTGAAAAGGAGGGGAAACCGGAGAGACCGCCCTGACACCTGACACCCGGCACCTAAATCCCGAATCCTTAATCCTGGATCCTAACCTCAATAGAACAGGAACGGCCACCAGTTCTTCATCGGCTTGCCGTTGTCGTCTTTGCTCTTGTTGTCCAAGCCGGGGATATTCTGGCGCCAATAGATGAGCCACTTTCCCATGCAGTCGGGGCTCAGGCTTGCGTACTTGTCCAGCGTCGCGGCGCTGAACGGACGAGCGAGGTCCTTGCCGCCGGGTCCTTCGCCCATCCTCCATCCCTCAATGGTGCTCATCACGAGCCCGCGGTTTTCCTGGTCGTAGTGCTTCCGAGCGTTCGGCGGGAAGTGCACGTTGCCGGCGGAGGCCACGAAATTCTTAATCGTCCAGGTTTCCTTGCCGTCGGTAACCACGGCGGTGCGGGCGTCCGGGTAGGAGATGCCCTTGCCCTCGCCCCACAGCGGATAGAAGGAGTTGAACGGCAGGCCCCAGCGCTTGTCCAGATCGAATCCGGCGAACTCATAGAAATACTTGCGGAAGTAGGGAATCGCGCTCCCGTGGGCCATACCCTCGAACGAGTGCGACAGGTTCTCGAGTCCGCACCCGATTCCGCGATCGTGGTTCAGGCAGTTCAGGCGCACCGAGCGGCCGGTCCACTTGCGGTCCGGGTCGCCTCCGTTTCCGCTTTCCACCACCTTGCCGGGGACCTTCTTGAAGTTGTCGTCGTATACCGGCTTCAATTCGATGCTTTCGAGGCAGGAAAAGTCGCCGGTGGCGGCGGCGGTGAACCACACCTCGTGCACGTAGCCGCGGTCCAGCAGTTCATCGAGGCGCAGGAACCGCGACTTGTCCTTCGGGTCGCGCACGCCGTAATACTCGGCCATTTTCTCGCCGAAGAATGCGTTGTAGTCGCAGTTGACGCCGCCCCGGCGCGGATTGGCCTTGATGGGCGACTTACTGGAGTTCTTCGTGGTCACGCCGGGATCGCGCAGGTCCACGTACTTCCAGATGGAATACTCCAGGAAGGCCGGCGCCTTGGGATTGCGGTATCCGTGGTAGCGACTGCTTTCGCGCACGGCGGTCATCAGGTCTTTGAACAGGCGCATCGGCTTGTTCTGCTCCACCTGGTTGGAGAAGTTGATGACCAGCAGGCGCGGGCGCATCTGGCGGATGCGGTCGTGGTTCTCGGCAATCCAGTCATCGGAGTTCGCGTTACTCGTTTTGTTGGGCCAGACGGTGGTGTCGGCGGGATCGTTCAGCGGGATGGGCGTTCCATCGGCATTGAAATTCGCCTGCCACGCCTCTCCGTTCTGGGAAAAAACGGGCAACACAGCGAATGCGGCAAGCAGAGCAGTCAGGCAGATGCGTGTCAGCAAGTGTTTGTCCTCTCAAGTCAGTTCATCGGGGGCATCGATGTCCCCCATCAGTTTACCATTGAAGACTGTGAGCGTGCGAATTTGGCGGAAGGGAACCACGGAACCACCGAAGGTGTGATAAAGGTGCGAACGGACCGAGAGCCCGTCCTCGCGTTTACCCTGCCCTGTCCACCCGAAAGAGAGTCCGCATGTTGATCGTGGCCATCGCCGCCGCACTGGTCCTCGGCACCGTCCAGGCCAGTTACTTCGAGTATGCCTTCCACAAATACTGGCTCCACAAGCCGTGGTTGCCCAAAGATTGTTTCCGCGCGCACACGCTGGTTCACCACCAGTTGTGCAAGTTCGATGACACCTTCCACGTGACCGAAGAGGAGCAGGAAGAAGCGCTGACGTTCACCTGGTACGGGGGGCCTTTGCTCATCGCCATCAATACCGCTCCGTGGGCGTTGCTCGCGCTCGCCCTGAACGCGGCCGGCGTCTCGTTCCCTTGGGCCGCCTTCCTTATCACGTTTACTCTGACCATAGCGGCCTATTACGCCTGCTACGAAGGATTCCACTTCCTGATGCACAAGCCGACCGTCCCGTTCATCGAACGCATGCGGGTGTTCCGGTTTATGAAGCGCCGCCACGTAATACACCACGTCCAGATGGACAAGAACCTGAACGTCGTTTTGCCGCTGGCTGACTGGACCTTCGGCACGCTGGTGCTGTCTGAACCGTTAACGGCCAGAGCAACCCCGGAATCGGCCCGCCGCACCGCCCGACTGAACAGCAGGCGCCGTGACACTCGTGAACTTGCGAGAATCTCCCGAGACTAGCGGATCCTTGCGCGCGGGCGTTAACATGACTGTGTGAAGCACCTTCTATCCTTCGTCTGTCTGCTCCTCGTTCTCTCCATCGGCGTCCGCGCGGCGCCGGTGGAAACCCGCGCGTGCGAAATCCGGCTTGAGAATAACTGGACGCTTCAGCAGGTGCGCGACGCCGTGAACCGCATGGGCGACATGGGCATCAACTGCGTGCGCGTCGAAACGTTCTACCACGGAACCACCATTTACAACAGCGGCGTGATGACAAAGTGGGGCCTTCCCGCCACCCGGCCCGGCTTCACTCCTGGTCCGTCCGCGCTGGCCGAGGTCATCAAAACGGCGCGCGCCCGCAATATGACCGTCTACGCGTGGGTCGAGACGTTCTACGTCTGGAACTCCGTTCTCGGACCCGGCATGGGCTCAATCCTGACCAAATACCCCGAGTGGTCCATCCGCAATCTTGACGGCACGCCTCTGCCAAAGAACGCCGAAACCTCAATGTATTACATCTCGCCGGCAAACCTGACAGCGCGTCAGTTTTTGAAGGAGTTGTACGCGGAGATTGCCAATACAGGGGTCGACGGTTTGTTTGTGGACTACCTGCGGTACCCGCGAGGGGCGCTCGGCCCGACCAATGCGCTGTCTTACGACGACGTGAGTAAACAACGCACGCTGGCCGAACTGGGGTTGGATATCACCACCATCCCGTTGAGCACGAAGAACGCCGATTTCAAAACGTGGACATTGTGGCGCGAACAGCAGACCACCGATACGGCGAAAGAACTGGCGCTGGCCGTGGCGGCGGCCAATCCGAACGTGGTGTTCTGCGGAACCGTGCATCCGCATTACGATTCCGACTGGCGTACGCGCGACAGCCTGCGTAACTGGCCCGCGTGGTGGCCGGAGGTCCGTGCGTTGTCGATGCAGTACTACACCGGTAGCAATCCCCCTTCGGCCAATGATGTGCAGGGGCGGATCAACGACATGACGATTGACCTGAACGCCGCGAATCCCGCGGCGACACTGTGGCCGGCCGTGAAAACCAGCGATATCTCCACCGGTATGCCCCTGCTGAACGCCATCAGAACGCAACCGAATATCGGAGTGTCCTATTGGGTGTACAGTTCATTGCTGGACTCGGACGGCCCATTATTGCTCTCCGGGCCGTTCAGCCAGGTTTCCGACCAGTCCGAGACCATGCCGATCAGAGGCGCGAGGAACCTGATCAGGAACGTCTTGTCCAGCCTCACTGTTGCGCATCAAGCGACAGCGCAGTCGGCGTTGAACCGGCTGACCGGATCGCTGATGCACGCCGGTTTGGCGCAAACAGACCTCGCTCCGTTGCTGACAGCCGGGGATATCACTTCGTCGGCGAAGCGCGACCTCGAACTGGCTTACCGTTTGCTCAGCCTCGCGCCGAAAACGCTTGTCTCAGGTGACGCCAATCGGGACGGTGCGGTTAACCTTCGTGATCCGATTGCCGTGTTGCGCTGGCAACTCGGGGGACCGGCAATCAGTAGGGATGCCGCCGACTTGAATGACGACGGCCGGGTGAGCCTGACGGATGCCATCAGCCTCCTCTGGATTGTTGCGGGCTTGAGATAAAGAAGAGGGGCGCCCTTTCGGACGCCCCCCTCATTCCACTGTTTGCGTGTTACGCGTGGCTGATTACCAGCCGCCGCGTCCACCGCCGCCGCCGTAGCCGCCGCGGCTTCCGCCGCGTCCGCCACCACCGCCACGCTCTTCGCGCGGCTTGGCTTCGTTCACGGTCAACGGTCGGCCGTTGAGTTCCTTGCCGTCCCACTCGCTGATAGCGGCGCCGGCCTGGGCTTCTTCAACCGTCACAAACGCGAAACCGCGCGGACGGCCCGACATGCTGTCGGAGGGCAGGTGGATGTCGCTCACGCCGTAGGGCGCAAAGGCTTCCTTCAGTTCGTCTTCGGTGGTGCTGAAAGCCAGGTTACCGACAAAAAGACGTTTTGTCATTCTCGTTTCCTTCCGAGATAAGGGCCCCTTGAAGGGGCAAAGTGCTGCGCGGGGCACCTAGAACGCCATCACGGGGAAGACGAGAACATCCTGAAAGGATGGTGTCGATCGACAGCCCGTACAGCGAGTCTCTTCGTGGAGAACGAGCGGACTGGATCAGTAACTGGAACCAGGAACCCGAACGGAACCTCTGCAGAAGCAAACCACGCGCAAGTACATACTAGCACGTCGCGAGGAAAGTAAACGAATCTTATAGAATTATTTCAGGATTTTTGATTCGCACGCTCATCGTGTGCCGGTCGCTGTTTTGAAATCGTGCGGAATCGTGATACCATGTTGGTAACAACTAAAGGAGGTGGTGCTCAATGGTTGAACATTTACGAGGTGACTGTGGGAGCTGAGCTTCCGCAGTGAGGTTCGGCTTTCGAACCGACAGTTACCGGATAGGCCCTGCTCACTTCGAGCAGGGCCTATCTTTTCGGGTAGCGGTTGACGAAGGCAGGGACTTCGATTCCGTGCACGGCGCAGGTCATCGGCCGTTCTCCCGGGCGTTTCCGGATGCCGCAACCGCTTCGCGTCCGGACGTTCGGCCCTCCAGTGCCGCCCGAGCGTGCTCACGCCAGGTGGTTCGCGTGTCATTGCGCGAATCACCGTTGTAAACCCATCGGGTAGTAGTGCGATCGTTCTGTCGATTCATCATCGTTCTCCTTTCGTGATATCCAACTGACTGCGATATGGTTCCCTGAAATGCGAAACGGCCCCGGCGTTCTGTTCCGCCGGGGCCGTTCGAAAACGTGTTGAAGGAATCGTCAGCCGTCGACTGACGCCCTTCCGTCTCGGAGACGGGACGCGGCGATGTGCTTCATCCCCTGCCCTGCGCAGGTCGAAATGTTCCACGTTATGCGGTTGTTTTGCCGTGTCAAAGCCACAGCCCCGACTCCTTTCGTCAAGATGAGCGCGCACGAGGCACGCAAGGACCATCATATAGGTTTTGCGTAGCGGAAGTCAAATCGGTTTCACAGGTGCCCGAAATCATTACCTGGACATATAATCGTTATGCGCCTGCAGAGGAAAGCCGAGGCATACTGAGCCGAGCGAGCGCAGTCGAAGGACGCCACTACGCCTCGGTCGCAGGCTCCCTGCGCTCCGTTCAGTCAGCCTCACGCTTGTCTGATTGATAGACGAAGGAGGTTTAGCGCTTCCGCTCCACCTCGAAGTCGATGTAGCCCTTGTACGGGTCGGTGCTGACGAGGCGCACGTCCACGCTGTCGCCGACCTCAAGCCCTTTCGCCTTGCCGTCCACCTTGCCTTCCACCGGCGGGTCGGCGATACGCACGTAAACGCCCTTATCCGATGAACCGGTGATGAAGCCTGCGAACATCTCGCCGATGCGTGGCATCAATGCGACCGCCGCGATGCTTTTTTGCACCTGCCGTTCCACCTTTTTCGCCTCGCCTTCGCGCTGGGTGCACCAGGCGGCCAGATCCGCCAGTTCGGTGGTTGTGTACGGCGACTCCTTGCCGGCGAGCAGGTTCAGCAGGACGCGCTGGTCGCCGAGGTCCGGATACCGGCGGTTGGCGGCGCTTCCGTGGAGGTAGTTCGAGGCCGCCAGTCCGAAGTGGCCGGGTCCGGCTTCCTCGGGCGCCTTCACCACATACTCCCCACGCCCCAGCAGTTTGATGATGGCCAGCGAGAGGTCCGGGAAACGGTCGGGATCCTTTTTTATCTGGTCGGCCAGGAAGGCCTGCAGAGCCTCGCCGTCCGGGAACGAAGGCAACCGCCAACCGTACTGGTTCGCCAGTGTTACGATGCGCGGCCAGTTTTTGGGGGTCTTCACGACGCGCTGGATAGAAGCAACACCGCTTTCATCGAGGAAAGCCGCCACGGTGGTGTTTGAGGCGATCATGAACTCCTCGATGATCTGTGTCGCGCGGTTCGTCTCGTGAGTGCCAAGCGATATCGTTCCGTCTTCGTTCACTTCAGGCCGCAGTTCCGGCATGCGGAAATCCAGGGCGCCGATATCGAACCGACGGGCACGGAGGCTTTGGGCAATGCGGTCGGCCGCGATGATCTGTTCCTTCAGCCCCGGAATTCCGTTCACCTTGGACAGCACGCGGCGTGTGATATCCGAATGGGGTTCGGGCCATTCCTCGAGGAACGTCGCGATACCGTTGTAGGTCAACTGCGCGTGGTTCTTGATCACTGCCGGATAGACCTTCGACGCGGTGACTTGTCCGTCCACGATGTCCATCTGAACCACGATTGCCAATCTCTTCACGCCCTCATTCAGTGAACTCAAGTCTGTCGAGAGTTCCTCGGGAAGCATCGGGAACGTAACGACGCCAGTGTAGACGGAAGTTGTGTTCTGCGTGGCGGCGTCGTCTACCGCGGAACCAAGTGGCACGAAGTGGCTGACATCGGCGATGGCCACATAGACACGATCACCCGCTCCGGCGCCGGCCTCCAAGTACTCGCACTGATCCAGGTCACGGGAATCGTCGTTGTCGATGGACGACCACAGAAGATTGGACAAATCGGGTATCCCGAGACTGCTGAAGTCCGGTTCCCGGGCTTTGGCAATCTCGTTCTGAACGCTTGAAGAGAAGTCGACCCGGAATCCGCGGTCCGTCATCGCCTGGTAGGCGATTGCGCGGAGATCCACACCATTTGATTTCGTCATTAGTTTCCTTCCTCACCATGAAGAATGGACCCGCGGCGTGTTCCCGAACAAACGCGCGAATCCGGCACGCTCAGCAGGAGACTGGATTAACGCCTTCCGAACCTCCGGGGCTACACTGGTTTCAAGTACATTCGCACAATCGGAGGCTCGTTTCATGCCGTGTCTTAACCTGACAACCTTCTTGCTCGCCGTGTTGGTTTTCGCGAGTCTGGTTTGCCCCGCCCGGGCGTCCAATCTCCTTCCCGGATTCAGCAAAGCGCCGTTTACGAACGAACAGGTACGCGAAGTCCGGACACCGGAGGGAATTCGCGCGGTCATCAACGCTCCGCTTGAGATATCGAATCAGAGACCCACGCTTGTCGTTTTCTACGCGACCCCCAACGGCAACACCATCGAACAAACTCTGGGGGCGGAGATGGAGCCGGGATTGGACTGGCATTTCGACATCCAGCACATCGCCGCGCAAACCCGCCGTCTGCGTGAGGTGAACACCCGCGATAACATCGTGATTGTGGTGACCCAGGCCGATGAACGATCCTGGCCGGCATGGCGCGCAAAGCATGCGGATAACGCCGATCTGATTCGCACGTTCGTGGAGTCCACCACCGAAGGCTTGCCGGGTTCCCCGCTTCGAATCGCAATGACTGGTCACAGCGGCGGTGGTTCGTTCCTTTTCGGATACCTCAACGGCGGCGAAGCGATTCCCGACAACGCAGTTTTGTTTGCTTTCCTGGATGCCAATTACTCCTACTCCAACGAGGATCGTCACGGTGACAAACTGCTGGCCTGGCTGAAGGGCTCTCCGGAACGCCGCCTTGTGGTTCTGGCGTATGACGACCGCGAGATTGCATTAAATGGAAAGAAGGTGGTCGGCCCGACCGGCGGCACCTGGCGCGCCTCGTTTCGTATGATCGACCGCTTCCGCCGCGACGTGCCGCTGTGCGAATCGACCTCGGGCGATCTCATTTCCTACACCGGTCTGGACGGCAGACTGAACGTCATACTGGACCGAAATCCGGCGAACAAGATACTGCACACCGTGCTTGTTGAGACGAACGGCTTTTTGCACGCGATGACCCTCGGTACGCCGGACGAGGGACGGGCAGGAACCTACCGCGGTCCGCGTGCGTACACCGGTTTCATCGCGCCGCTGGAGGTCACATACTCCGTGGCCGGCACCACCGCATTTCGCGGGATTCCTCCGCGCAAGAGTACCGCACCCGGTGGACACGCCTTCATGAACAGTATCGCAAGCTTGGGATTGACTGCGCGCGAGGACGCCATCTGGTCTCAGTTGAAAAAGGGCAATGTCCCGGACTTCCTTCGCAATTTCAAGAGCCTGCGAATCCGATGGAGCGACAGCGCCCGCCGCGTTCATACGGGTTTGATCCACGTGATGCCGGACTATCTGGCCGTGGGAAGCAACACCGACTTTGTGCGCGTTCCGATGACCCCGATGACAGCCCAGAGACTGGCCGACCTATACGGATGCTCGCTGATCACTCGGCGTATTTCGGACATCGTGTACTCGGACGCCGAACTGAGATTGGACCCCAAACCGATGACCGAAAATCGCGAAAGCGTTTCCACTTTCATTGCTCACAACGACATCATCGAAGGCCAACGTGCCGGTAAGCCGCTCGGCATGCTGACGTGCGGCATCAAGAAGGACGTGGTGTTGACCAACCTGCTGGCCGCCAAACCGACGCGGGTCGCCATCTACGGCTGGCATTACACCAACGGCACGCCCATCCAGCCGCTCTCCACCGTGCACGTCAACACCTACGTCGATTACAGCCACGGCATTCGGTTTATTTCGCGCGAATGTGTGGTCGACGGGAAAAAGCGCGATATCGAGCAGATCATGAAGAATCCCGACTGGTGCGCCCTGGTAAGCGACGAGGGACCGCTTACCGTTCGTCGGTACTGAATAACTACCCACCGCCGGGACCGCCAATCTCCTGATTGGCGTTGGGTAAGTACCGCCGGCCTCCCGGCCGGCATGCCCGGCAGGGGCGATCTGTAAATGCCTGGGCAGGGGCACGGCACGCCGTGCCCAAGTCCTTCAACACTCCAAA
>Ga0302251_1000121_pt1 | contig 93982 bp, 85 predicted proteins | sample AAG_RA_Gln_MG_FD_193534 | JGI IMG/M metagenome (GOLD analysis project Ga0302251, IMG submission 193534) | Enriched activated sludge microbial communities from anaerobic digester in WTTP, New Holstein, Wisconsin, United States - AAG_RA_Gln | ecosystem: Engineered > Bioreactor > Anaerobic >... | reverse complement strand
GGGGCATATAGAGGGTGAGGAGAGCGATGATCCTTTTCAGATTGAGAGTTGACTTCAAGTCAACTCGGACTTACAAGTGGCACCGACATGCAGTCTGTCGACTTCAGTCGACAGTGGTTGAAAGTATAACATGATTGTTATAGCGTTAAGGGTCACGCCATCTTGACAGTATTACAGTAATATGCTATAATACTGTCAAGATGGATATAAAAAATTCTGAGATGACCCTGGAAGAGCTTACCAGAGAGGCGGAGCGGATCCTTCGGCAGAGAGGCCTTGCTGCTGAAAGCGAAGACCACCGTGTCTCAGAGGTCCCCGATCCCAGAACGATACGTTACTATACGACTCTCGGGCTCCTGGACAGGCCTTTAGTCTCAGGGAAGCAGGCGCGCTATACAATGCGGCACCTCCTGCAGCTGTTGGCCATCAAAGCGCTCCAGAGGATGGGATTTTCGCTGGCCAGGATTCAGCAGAGGCTCTACGGCAGGAACGAAAGTGAGCTTGAGACTCTGTTTAACAGTATAGTTGTGGAGGAAGAAGAGCCGGATATAGTCCCGGTGATGTGGAGGGAAGTTGTGATAGCTCCCGGCCTGAAACTGCTGGCCGACGACGACTGGGTCCCTCCTGATGATCAGGCGGCTCTGCAGAAAAGGTTCAATGCGGCGGTGGCCGCTTTAAAAAAGACTCCCCGTGGGGGTGAAAGGAGTTCATGATGACTGAAAGGACTGCACAGAGGATTCCACTGCTCGAACTTAAGGGAGATGCTCTCCGCAGAGCTCTCGGGGAGCTCAAGGTCAGCGCTCCCGACGGAGACGTGGCGCTCCCGCTTTCCAGGGTCGATATAAAAGCGCGCGTGGCCGAGCGGATTGCCGAGGTCACGATGACCGAGGTCTTTCAAAACAGTTACACTGAGCACCTGGAAGCGGTTTATATCTTCCCGATCGCTGGCGGGGCTGCAGTCTCCTCTTTCGAGATGCAGGTGAAGGATCGTATAATCAAGGGCATCGTGGAGGAGCGGGCAGAAGCACGCAGGCAGTACAGGCAGGCAGTAGAGGAAGGCAGAAGGGCCGCCCTGCTTGAGAAGGAGCGCGATGACGTGTTTACAGTGCAGGTTGGGAACCTGCCTCCAGGCGAGGAGGTCACGATCCGCCTCACATACTCAGAGCGCCTCCCCTTCTTCGAAGACGGCACTACAGAGATCCGCCTCCCTCTGGTTGTTGCGCCGAGGTATATTTCAGGCTCACCGCTCGACCGCGATCAGGTCGGGCACGGAGTGGAGCAGGACACAGATACAGTTCCTGACGCTTCGCGAATAACGCCTCCCAGGCTTGCCGAAGGGATGGATCCGAAAGTCGGTCTGGCCATAAATGTTGATCTGCTTCCAGACGGCACGGCCGGCGGCTTTGCAGACCTCACATGCTCGCAGCATGCGTCGAGAATGTCGATGCAGAATGGAGCCGTCACGGTTGAACTGTCCCGTGAGGATGAGCGTCTGAACAGGGATTTCGTGCTCAAGTGGCGCATTGCCGGATCTTCTGTTGCGACGACCTTCCTGATGCACCTTTCGCAGGAGGAGAAGGCCCACGGGATGATCTCCATAATCCCTCCAAGGCGCGAAGGCTTCCTCGGAATGGCCAGAGACGTAGTGTTTCTGCTTGATCGCTCTGGCTCGATGGAAGGCGTTAAGATGGGATCTGCCGCAAGAGCCTGCTCTCTGCTCCTGTCGACACTCGAGCCTCGTGACCGTTTTGCCATACAGGCTTTCGACGACAGTGTGGAATGGCTGACTCACGGCGAGAACAGGCATTTCATAAGCGCCAGTGAGGCGGGAATAGAGAAGGGAAACAGATATCTGCGCACGATAGAGGCAAGGGGAGGAACAGAGCTGTATCTTTCCATCGGAGACGCGCTGCAGAAGATCTCCGTGGAGAGGCAGTCAACTGCCATGCCTGTCATAGTAGTGCTCACAGACGGCCAGGTCGGTGACGAGGCCAGGATCCTCAAAAGAATCCAGAAGGAGATTGGCGATGTTCGTGTTTTCACTGTCGGGATAGATACTGCTGTGAACGAAGGCTTCCTGTCCAGGCTGGCCTCGCTTGGAGGCGGCACATCGGCCTTTGTGGCACCCGGAGAGAACCTGGAGAACGCGCTTCGCGCCATCGGCCGGGAAATTGGAGCACCTCTGGTAGTGGATGTGTCGATTACGGATGTCGACACAGGGATAGAAAAGGACTCCCAGGCTCCTGAGCGGATCGCCGATCTTTTTGCTGGCCGCTCCACCACAGTTTATTTCACTGCAAAGGGAAAGGGAAAGGTCAGGATAAAGGGACGCTATGTAGACGGCTCGCTCTTCGAAGAAGAGTGCGAAGCTAGAGAGCTCGAGCTCCCTGCACTCGCTCATCTCTGGGCCAGGACTCGGGTTGCTGACCTGGAGGACAACTTCAGGACAGCTCCGGACGCCCAGTCTGCGTTGAAGGCTGAGATAATCCGGATCTCGAAGGAGCATAATATTCTCACCAGGTTCACCGCCTTCGTCGTTGTGGACGAGAGCGAGATCGTAAATAGAAGCGGCGCAGTACGCACAGTGGTTCAGCCTGTTGAGAAGCCTGACCGCTGGGATATGTCTCTCGGAAAGGGCTCTCCGTCGCCGTCCAGATATCTCTATACAGCCTTGCCGTCTATCAGCCTGAGATCTGCGGCTCCAGGACCGAGGCGCAGCGCTCCCTCACATAGATCATATGAAGATTCGGATGCGCTCGGAGCGATGCCCTGCTTGGAAGCTCCCTGCCAGGAGATGGCTTCATTGGAAACCCCGTCCCACGATATGTACTCATTGGAAATTGAAAAAGAGCTGATGCCCGATATTGAATTACTGAATGTTCCTACAGCGTTATGTGAAGTCTCCGAAGAAGGCGGAACAGACGCAGGGGGGATGGCGCTCCCGCCTTCAGCAGCTATGGCTGGAAGCGCATCTGTATCTGCGAATTCGCAGAAAGCTGTCGGGGAAGCAAAAGAGAAGCAGGAAGAGGCAAAGACTGTTCTCCCTGCAGGGGAGAAGGATGCAGCCGTTTTAAAGAAGGATCCGGTAGCGTCTGCAGCCGGGAAGCTCGAAAAGGCCATTGCAGAAGCTCTTGAAGAGCTGAAGGCTGGACGTCTTCCAATTGCCGATCCACTGGATGTTGCGCGTTCTGCCGTTCTCGACGCACTTGCAAAGTCTGACAGGAGCTCTGATCTGCCTGCCCTGCAGAAGTTCATTCGAACTGCTGCAATGGAGCTGATAGCAGCGCTGAAGGCACCTGGTGCTACAGCCGATTCACTTGTCACGCTCTTTGAAAAGCATCTCGCAGCTTTCAGGTCTGTCGTTCTTGAGATAATAAGTGTTGGGGGAGGAACGAAAAAGGGTGTAAAAGATGAGCCTTTCTGGGAATCGAGCATATAGGGCAGGCGCTCCCTTCGGAAATGTTCTGCTTTATTGCTCTTCCCCCAGCAGGATGAAGCCTGCCCAGTAGAAAGGACTTGCTGTGGATGCGTTTCGGCGAACCGCACATTTGGCCAGCCGGAGCGCTTCCACCTTTGAGCAGCCGCTCTTCAGATTCTTATAGAACTCCTGGAAGAGCTGTTCTGTCGAACTGTCTTCTACGCGCCACAGTGAAGCGATAACGGAATGGGAGCCTGCAATAGTGAATGCCGATGCCAGACTCGCGAACTCCCGCCCTGGATTTCCTTCTCCCACTGCGCTGTCGCACGATGAGAGCACTACCAGGTCGGTGCGTGGCAGAGAAAGGCCGTAAATCTCACCCAGTGAGAGCTTTCCGTCTTTGCCTGCCAGCTGGATATAGGAGTTATTGACATTTTCACTGTCCAGTACGCTGTGAGCTGCTATATGCAGTATTGTAGCAGAAGGTGCCTGCTGCAGAAGGCTTTCTTTAGTTGCCAGATCGCCGACAAATACATTTCGGGAGCTGAATAGAGAGCTTATTTTCTCTACTTCATCTGCTGATGATGGAAGATCTGAGCCGGCTGGATTTCCGAAAGCGACAAAGTGTTTTTTTACACTCCGATCATCTCTTCTGGAAAGAGACATTTTCAGAATATGAGCAGAATAAAGATAGCCCACACTCTTTATATCTACGAGAGCTCTCCCCTCATCATCTGTCAATGCATCGAACGGGATATACCACAGCAGTCCACCGGGAATAATGGTAAGCGTGCTTTTTTTATCGATCTCGCTTTTTACAGGAGAGATTAGATAGCGATAAAGGAGCGCGCTGTCTTTCTTGAGTCTGCTGTCATATCCTTGTTCATTCTTGCGCATGAGAGCTTCTCTGAAGGAGTGCACAAGTTCATAGAGTCGCTCTCTTGGCAGATCGACGAATTTTATGGAAAAGGAATTCCTTGTTACTATGAAGATATACAGGCCATCCTTTGAAGGATAATATTCAAGCAGAAGTGCCGATTCAGGTATATAAGGCTGCAGTTCTGCCAGATCGGCTCCCTGCACAGCCAGCAGCTGTTCGTAGTCCGGGTTTGTCTTTCTTATTTCATTGATAGTCTGAAAGAAATCCTGTCTTGTAGATGCAAGAACGCCTGAAAGGTAATCAGCCCTCTTCCTGTCAGCATCTTTTTCCAGGCTCTGCTCGATAAGCCCCATCTTGTTCCTGAGCTCAGTCATCTTTGTAATGAGCCCCCTCATCTTCTCGTCCTGGATTGAAAGCGAGTTGAAATCAATTGTGGAAAGCATGTCATACGATTCGGACATTTCAAAGCATTTGAGGGCATCATCGAATTCCCCCTTCTTGATGAGAAGTGAAACTGCTCGCTCAAAGAGCTCTCTTGTCTGTTTTCCCCGTTCATTTCCGGTTTTCAGCAGTGAGGCAGATATCGTTTCATTGACCCTGCTCATATGCTCAATTGTTTCCAGATACAGCTTGAGAGCTTCACTGTCTTTTCCGGAACTGGTCAGGATTTCACCAAGTTCCAGAGCAATATCCCTCTCCAGCAGTATATTGCTGGAGTTCCTGCAGAAGCTGAGGGCGTCACGGTAAAATTGCACAGCGTCTGTCTGGGAGCCCAGAGCGGCGAGGTTTCTTCCGATGTATGCCTGAATATGTGCTCTGTTTCTAGAGTTTCCTGCCTTGTCCAGGATGGAGAGAGCTTCTCTGTAATACCTTTCTGATTCCCTGTATTCTTTAAGCTGGTAATATGAGTAGCCAAGCTGCATCAGAGTTGCGGCAGAAAGTTGAGGCTTGGGCTGTTTTTCCAGTAGTGTCAGAGATTTTCTGAAATCTGCTATTGCCTGAGCTGAATCTCCTGTTTCCCGTCTCAGAACGGCGATATAGTTTATGATGTTTACCTGATTGTCGGTGTTTCCGCCCTGAGTGAAAAGTCGGATCGCCTCCTCGAGCTGAGCGATCGCTTCTTTCTTTCTGCCCTCCTCTATCAGAACAAGAGTATCCATGAATAGAACCACTCCTTCAAAAAGAGGTGTTTTTGCCTTTCTGAAGATGGTATATGATTCCCTGAAGGAGTTGCGTGCCTCTCCATTTTTCAGGCCTGTCAGGTAGAAATAGCCCATTAGCATCTGGGCAACACCTTCTCCGAAAACGTCATTTCTTTTTTTACATAGATCGAGCCATTCCCGGTAGCCGGAGAGGATCTTTCTAACCTGCTGCTGATCCTGGAAGAGCTTCTGAATGATCTTTGAAGAGAGCATATTTTTGATGGAATATGACTCATACGCTTCGTTCATCCCCCTGCCTATGTCACCTGAAAGAAGGGAGTTCAGGATCAGATGGTAATTGGAAGCCCGAATCTCAACTTTTGGCAGCTGCTCCACTTCTCTGAGGGCGCTCTGCAGCTCCTGATTGAGCCTTTGAAGGTCAAGTGCGGTATAACAGATATTTATTATTCCGCACCGGTCCAGGATGCGACTCTTTATTCTATCATCATCACTGTCTGCCCTGAGTGCCTTTTCATAATTCTCAAGCGCTTCGGTGTATTGCGATTGAATGTTATAAAGCATTGCCATATTCCGGTATATTGCGCCAGGTGAGAGCTGTGTGAACGATATCTCATCAGCCGCCTCTGGAAGCTTCCTTAGTGTAATTGATATATCCAGCGCTTTTTTATATAATGAGAGTGCCTCCTGATACTGCCCCTTTGAGGTAAGCAGCAGAGCTCTTTCCACAAGACATCGGGTTTCTCCACGGCGGTCGTTCATTGCTTTATAAGCGTTTTCAGCTTCCACAAGACATCTGAGAGCATCCCTGGTTACATCGGTCAGCTTGCTCCTGAGCCTTCCTTCTTCCAGAAGGGCCAGGGCGCGGTCGTCCGGATCGGGGGCATGAGCTCCTGCTGCTCTGAGGGTGTCGAATATCTGCGGAGCTCTTTCCCGTCCTCCTCTCAGGGTCATGATGGCAAGCATGCTTCTGCAGGCAATAATAGTCCCGAAGGCATCAGGAGGCTCAGAATAAGCTCGGAGCGCCTTCTCAAAAAGGATCTGCCCTTTATCCCATTGAGTTTCATTAATGTGGGAGCCTGCGAGCCTGATGTAGAGGCTGCCTGTCTTTCCCTGATTCCCCAGTGTCTTATAGAGAGAGAGCGCGGCAATGATACTCTTCCTCCCATTGTCACCCTGTGGGTTTTCAGCTTTGATTCTGCTGTCTGTCTCCAGGAAGAGAGCTACCAGATAAGGTTTTCCGGTATTCATGGCCTCTTCGATGGAGTCATTGCAAAGCTCCTCTGCTTCTCTGTACTTATCCATTGCCAGCAGCAGAAGCGTCTGATGATATTTTACAATGCTTTCTCTTTCCCTGTCGTGTGTCCGGATGGAGAGTCTCAGCGCTTCGTCGTAATTCTTGCCTGCTCTGTCAAAATCATCACATTCACTGCTGAGATTTCCTCTCTCGATATAGAAGTCGATTTGAAGAGGAACAGGGAGTCCGGTATTGAAAAGTTTCTCGACTTTTTCAAAGATACCGCTGGCTTTTTCCCATCTGGCCTTGAGCCTGTATATGGCGGTCAGCAGCAGCTGTGATTCGAAATAGCTGTTCCTGTCACCACTCTGCTCTGCTGCAGATGCTGCACTTAGTGCACTGGCTCTGGCGTTATCCATATGCTCAAGCTCCAGGTGGCACCGGGAGCGCAGAAGGAGCGATTCAATCAGGATATTGCGATTTATCCCTTCACGGGCGGCTTTCTCACATTCATCCAGCACAGAGATACATTCTCTGTACTGGCTCGAAGACAGGAGGCGCGATGCTTTTTCAAGCAGCTCCCGGCTTTTCTCCTTCTCAGGTGATGGGTATGATGGCATCATAACTGAGATAAATAGAAAGCAGATGAGCAGAAATTGCACAAATTGCTTTCTTATCAAGTTGCTTCCACCTCGTCAGAGATTATATACTGTGTTACAATAGATATACCGCCTGCAGAGTAAAATACCCTTTCATTCTGTTTCCAGTCAATCTCACAGGAACTTCAGAAGGCTGAGGTTAAGATTAAAAAAGTTTCGAAATGTTTACAAAACGTTAATCATGCTGAGGCAGAGTATCATTGCATATTAAGGTATAATTAATATCAGGGCAGTTCAGTCTTCCCGGACTGCCCTGGAATCCATCCAGCAGATAGCTGAAAAGATTCGAGTATGCTTATCTGTTTCAAGGAGGTACAGCTATGAAGCCAGTATCTGAATCCGGCCTCAGTCACGGAATCAGTTCATACGCACCTGTGACACTCGGCAAACCTCTGGAAAAATCTGGAGAGGCTGAGATCTCTCATAAAGGAAAGACATCTTGCACGGCATTACCTGAAGAATCAGCATCTGCAATGGATAGAGCTGATATAAGTGCCGCTTCAGAAAAGAAAGAGAAGCCGGCCGACAGGGAAGTTCCTGTCGACAAAGGTTCGGAATTGCCTCAGAAAGAGAAGGTGATGAAAGAGCCTGGGAAGGAAAAGTGCGGGCCGACCGGTGTGGAAAAATCGATCGAGCTTTACAACGAGAAGAAAGATGCCATATCGCAGCCAAAGCAGGTGGAAGTAGCTTCAGGTGGAGCTCTGATGATTATGGACGAGATGACTCCTGAAACCGGCGGCTCACAGGATTCTGCAGAGGATGAAACGAAGGCGGCTTCCAGAGATAACGCTGCCGCCACGGTTCAGCGGCAGGGAGCTTCAGAGGAGAAAATCGCTGCAGGTTCTCCTCCTTCCAGGGAGAAGCAGATATCGAAAGAAGATAACTCTGCAGGAACTACCACTGTAGAAAGCGGATCTCCTATGGCAAAGGCCGAAGATGATGGCACGATTTCGATCACACTACTTCATACAAACGATATGCACGGCTATGTGACAGGCAACGAGGGCGGCGGGAGCTTCTCCAGGATTGCAGAAAAAGCCAAGGATATCGCCAGGGAAAAGGATAACCTACTCTATCTCGATGGCGGCGACAGCACCGAAGGCACCCACATGGTAAATGACAACAAGGGAAAGCCGATGATCGAGGCCATGAATACCCTGGATCAAGAGCTGATGAAGGAAAAGGGCGACAATTCACATAAGGTGATTTCCACGCTGGGAAACCATGAGAACTTCTACAGCGCTGAGACGATGAAGGAGAATATAAAGAGCTCGAAGCATCCTGTGGTAAGCTGCAACCTTCGGGATGAAAACGGCAGGCCGCTTGAAAATACGACGCCTTATCAGATGGTCACCTTCAAAGACAGGAACGGCAATATGGTGAAAGCAGCAGTGGTAGGCGTCACTACGCCTGACATAGCCAAAAAGGGCGGTGTGAGAGTAGAAAGCCCTGTCAGTGCTGTTAAATCTGTATCTGCCAGGGCAAAGGAAGCAGGGGCGGATGTTGTTATAGTGCTCTCACACTGCGGCAAGGAGACAGATACCAGGATTGCCGAAAACTGCAGAGATGTGAGCGTAATAGTTGGAGGCCACTCACACGACAGAATAGAGAAGCCTCTCCAGGTCGGCAATGCGTTAATAGTACAGGCCGGATCGAACGCCACTGATCTTGGCGAACTGAATCTAAAAGTCGATGTCAAGACGAAAAAGGTTCTGCTTGATAAAGCGGAGCACACACTTCACAAAATTGACTCCTCCATGGCCAGTGATCCTGAAATCGAAAAGATACTGCAGAAATATGACAAGCCTGAATATAATGAGGTGTTGGGCACAATCAGTGAGCCTCTTCCCTGTGAGAGAGGTATGAAAGGCGAAACAAAGCTGGGGAACGCTTTTGCCGACAAAATACGCAGAGAGTCAGGTTCTGAGATATGCTTTTATAACAAGGGAGCCATCAGGGAGGGCCTCAAGAAGGGTGAGATTACAGAGCAGCAGGCCTACAGCTCTTATCATTACGAAGACGAAGTAGTGAAGGTTGATATGACAGGGAAGAATTTAAAGGAGCTGATGGAAAAGAGTCTTACCCACGACCCCCTTGGAGGTACCTACTGTACGTCAGGGATGAAGATCGAGTATGATGGCTATAACGGTATTGATGGCTCCCGTATCAGGAGCATCAATGTGGAGCGGACCGGACCGGATGGTAAAGTATACTGTGAAGAGTTGAAGGACGGCCGGAATTACACAGTGTCTACTCTGAGCTGGATGGCAGATACCATTGAGAAGGATGCTGCAGCAGATGCCGCTCACGGAGGTGGTAGAGAGCCTGTTTTCACAAACCGGAGAGATGTCGGGAAGGCCAGAGATATGTTCTATGGCATGATCCGTGATACAAAGAGGGGTGACGATGTCTTCAACGTGTCCACTGACAGGATATCCGACATATCGAAGGATGATCCATCGATGAAAGAAGTAGTGGGACGTACATTTGTTCCTCTTAACGATCCGAAAGGCAGAAGAGAGTCTAATCTGGGCAACTTCCTTGCTGATACCATCCGCAGCGTTGCGCTGGCGACCATCGGTCTTCTTGACAAGCAGGCTGTGCGTTCAGGTATCGAAATTGGTGATATCACCAGACAACAGCTTTATGAAGCGTTTCCGTATAATGACAGGATTATCTCAGGAGACTTTACCGGACAGCAGATTCTGTCCATGCTCGAAAGAGGGATGACTGAAGCTGCGGAAACCGGTGGAAACTTTGCCATATCTGGCATGAGCTATAAATACGATGTCACAGCGCCTGAGGGTCAGAGGATCAAGGGTGTCACCATCAAGGGTGAGAAACTCGATACGGAAAAAACCTATCGTGTCGGTTATACCGATTATGCCCGTGACCACTATGAGGCTGTCAGCGGAGGCCAGAACATTATTGAGCATGGAAAGTTCCGCGATCTGCTGGCCCAGTCTGTGCAGAAGAGCCTTGACAATCCAGCCCTGATGCACGTGGCAGCCAACAGGATTCAGGATGTTACAGACGACGGCACGGCATCTGCATGATCCGGAGAGACTGTCTGGCTGGTTCAGGCGGTTTCACCTGGCTGCCGAGGATTGAAACTTTACTGCTTACAGATTGACATATAACTGCATCAGGATGATGAGCACCAGGCAGGAAGTAAGCAAAGGACGCAGATCCTGCTGCCGGATGTTTCCCGCAGCCAGTGATGAGTCCCAGGCCTCTAGAGGTTTTCTGATGTTACGAGGTTGTTTCTGTCATGGGATATCAGGTAAAAATACTCCCTGAACTTCCATGATATTCTTCTTTCGCCATCAGTATAAGGAAAATGGAGGGCTTGACAAATTATATTTCATCGGCTATTATAGTAGCGCAAATGCACTTTTTGTTTATAGAGGATCTTTGAAACGGCGGTTTTATAAGCGGGGGTAGCTCAGCTGGTAGAGCGCTAGCCTTCCAAGCTGGATGTCGCGGGTTCGAATCCCGTCCCCCGCTCTCAGGGATTAGAGATTCCGCGCATAGAAAAAGTGAAGTGCTGCGAGGAATCTTTTTAATATGTGTCAATGCTGGGGTAGCTCAGTCGGTAGAGCACATCCTTGGTAAGGATGAGGTCGACGGTTCAATCCCGTTCCCCAGCTTTCAAGTTGACTGTCTGTTTTATACAGTTAGTGCGGCCGTAGCTCAAAGGATAGAGCCATGGACTCCTAAGCCATAGGTTGGAGGTTCGAGTCCTCTCGGCCGCGCCAGAGTTTAAAAAACCTTGATATATATTCCAGAGAGAGTGGGCCTGTCTTCAGTGATATCCGGAACGCAGCGGAGTCTGGCAGAATTTCCGAAAAGTGCAGGATGCATTCCTTTCTCTGTCACCGTGGTGAAATGAACTTTCATTCGGTGGAGGAAAAAGGTGATAAGGGTTGAATCTTAATTAATTATTCATTTTGAAGAGGTAACAGGAGGAAAGAGATGGCTAAGCAAAAATTTGACAGAACAAAGCCTCATGTCAATATCGGAACAATCGGACACGTCGATCATGGTAAGACGACTCTTACCGCAGCAATAACGAAGTATCTCTCCATCAAAGGAGGAGGCACAAAAGCGCTCGATGTCGATCAGATTGACAACGCCCCTGAAGAGAAGGAGCGCGGTATCACAATCGCCATCTACCACGCAGAGTATGAAACGGAGAATCGGCATTACGCACATGTGGACTGCCCTGGTCATGCTGACTACATTAAAAACATGATTACCGGTGCAGCTCAGATGGATGGCGCCGTTCTGGTGGTTTCTGCTGCGGACGGCCCGATGCCTCAGACTCGCGAGCATATCCTGCTGGCCCGCCAGGTAAACGTGCCTTATATAGTTGTATATCTGAACAAGGTGGACATGGTAGATGATCCGGAGCTTATTGATCTCGTAGAGCTCGAAGTTAGAGATCTTCTCAACACTTATGAGTTTCCGGGAGACGATATACCCATCATCAAAGGCTCGGCCCTGAAGGCACTTGAATGTGGATGCGGAAAGCCGGAGTGCAAGTGGTGCAACTCGATTGGTGAGCTCACAAAGGCAATAGATGATTACATCCCGATGCCAGAGCGTCCGGTTGACAAGCCCTTCCTGATGCCCATCGAAGATGTATTCACGATCACCGGCCGCGGAACAGTAGGCACGGGGAGAGTAGAGCGAGGTATCATCAAGGTAGGCGAGGAAGTCGAGATCGTAGGACTGACTCCTGAGATCAAGAAAACAGTCGTCACCGGAGTCGAGATGTTCAGAAAACTCCTGGATGAAGGTCGTGCAGGTGATAACGTGGGCCTTCTGCTCCGTGGTGTGGACAGAAAAGAGATAGAGCGCGGTCAGGTTCTTGCCAAGCCGAACTCAATAAAGCCTCACTCCAAGTTCAAGGCTGAAGTTTACGTCCTTTCCAAGGAGGAGGGCGGACGTCATACTCCGTTCTTCAACGGATACCGTCCACAGTTCTATTTCAGAACGACTGACGTAACCGGCTCATGTAAGCTCCCTGAAGGAATGGAGATGATCATGCCGGGTGACAATGTGACAATTGAAGTGACGCTCATTACCACCATCGCAATGGAAGAGGGACTCCGCTTCGCCATCAGAGAAGGCGGCAGAACAGTTGGAGCCGGTGTAGTGGTAGGAGTTATTGAGTAGTCCGAGTGTTCTTACACTCTAAATCATTACTGGATAGATGAGGGTGATACTATGGCCAAGAAAGAAGTCCGGATAATCATTACCATGGCCTGTGGAGAATGCAAGAGAAGAAACTATGCTACAAAGAAGAATAAGCAGCATACCACAGAGCGGCTTTCATTGAATAAGTATTGCAGCCATTGCAAAAAGCATACGCCTCACAAGGAAACCAAATAAAGCGAGAGAGACTTGCGGGAAAGGTGTAGCGTATCTATGAATTCTGTAAAGAAGCTGTTCGTTGATACAGTGAAATATCTTAAAACTGTGCGCTCTGAGGTAAAGAGAATATCCTGGCCTTCGCCACAGGAGTTGAAAACATCAACTATAGTTGTAATAGTCACTCTTGGACTTGTAACAGGATACCTTTATATTGTCGATGTCATACTGGCTCAGATATTCCAGAAGATTTAGAGAAGTATCAGTTGATCTTTAAGCGCTTTTTATACTGTCTTTTTTGAAGGATTGTGGAAAGATATGGCTAAAAGCAGCACCGAGACAAAAACTGCAAAGACGAAGAAGGAAAAGAAGGTAAAGGAAGAGGAGGAAATCTCCCCTTCTGAGGCTTCAACTGTTTCAGCCGAAGAGAACGCAACCGGGACTGAGGCTGAGGTGGAAAAATCCGTTTCCGAAGATGGCACTGTTGCTGAACCGCAGCTGGGCCCTGACGGCGAGATTCTGCCGGCAGAGGAGAAGGAAGAGAAGGATCCCAATCGTAAGTGGTATGTGGTTCATACCTATTCAGGCTATGAGAATAAGGTGCGGACCAACCTGCTTCGACGAATCGAATCAATGGGTATGAAGGATAAAATCTTCCAGGTGCTTGTCCCTACAGAGGAAGAGATAGAGTTTAAAGATGGGAAGCGCAAAACCGTTCAGAAGAAGGTATATCCCGGCTATGTTCTGGTCGAGATGATCATGCACGATGACTCATGGTTTGTAGTGCGCAACACTTCCGGGGTGACAGGATTCGTCGGGCCCGGAGTCAAGCCCATACCTCTTCCGGAAGATGAAGTGAAAACTATTCTGCGTCATATGGGTCTTGAGGCACCGATAAGGGTCAAGATCGATCTTTCGGTAGGCCAGGGTGTCAGAGTGACTCACGGACCGTTCCAGGATTTCCACGGCATCGTGGAAGAAGTTAATCCGGAGCGTGGGAAAGTGAAAGTACTAATTACGATATTTGGAAGAGAAACACCGGTGGAGCTGGAATTCAGCCAGGTAGAGAAGTTATAGAGGTGAACTCAAATGGCAAAAAAAGTTAAGGCAATCGTAAAATTACAGGTTCCGGCAGGGAAGGCAAACCCTGCGCCGCCGGTCGGCCCGGCCCTTGGTCAGTACGGCGTCAACATCATGGAATTCTGCAAGCAGTATAATGCAAGAACTGCAGACCAGGTGGGCATGATTATTCCTGCGGAGATAACTGTGTTTGAAGACAGGAGCTTCACCTTCATAACCAAGACTCCTCCTGCATCAACGCTCCTTCTCAAGGCAGCCGGGGTAGACAAGGGCTCTGGTGAGCCTCATATTACGAAGGTGGCGAAGGTTACGAAGAAGCAGGTAGAGGATATAGCAAAGGTAAAAATGCCCGATTTGAATGCCAACGATGTTCCGGCAGCCATGAAGATCATTGAGGGGACAGCCCGAAGCATGGGCATTGCAGTTGAAGCATAAATCAAGCGTGTGTTATTTCGTGGGAGGGACACCCTTAAAGTCCCGCTAATACCACCAGGAGGCGAAAGAAATGGCAAAAAGAGGTAAACGTTACAGAGGTATTGTGGAGAGCTTTGATAAGATAAAGCTTTTCCCGGTTGACGAAGCGCTCGATACAGTAATAAAGAACGCCACAGCAAAGTTCGATGAAACTATTGAGATGCACGTCAAGCTCGGCATAGATCCAAGAAAGAGCGATCAGAACGTTAGGGGCACCGTAGTGCTGCCTCACGGTACAGGCAAGACTCCAAGAGTCATCGTTTTTACTAAAGGTGACAATGCAAAAGAGGCTGAAGAAGCCGGTGCAGACAGAATCGGTGCCGATGATCTCATTGAAGCCATAAAAGGCGGTTGGATGGAGTTCGATGTCGCTGTGGCGACACCGGAGATGATGGGTGCTCTTGGTAAAGGGCTCGGTAAGATTCTAGGTCCACGCATGCCCAACCCGAAAGCCGGTACAGTCACCAAGGAAGTGGGCAAAACCATAAAGGAGCTCAAATCAGGTAAGGTACAGTACCGTGCGGACAAACTCGGCATAATCCACTCACCTGTCGGGAAGAAGAGCTTTGAGAAGGAAAAGCTGAGCCAGAATATCGCTGTGCTCCTCGATGCAATAATCAGAGCAAAGCCCGCCACTGCAAAGGGCACATATCTGAAGAGTATTGTTTTTACTTCTACAATGGGCCCTGGCATCAAGGTGGATACTCAGAAGGCAGCTCTTTTTGCGCAGGGCAGGTAGCTCTTATTGACTTAAGAGACTGATTCCACTATAATGGTGGTGAACGTGTAAGGGGTTGTAGCTCAGCTGGGAGAGCGCCTGCTCGGCATGCAGGAGGTCTGGGGTTCGATTCCCCACAGCTCCATAGTAACAAAGCCTCGTGGTTATGAGAATCACGGGGCTTTTGCTTTGTTCAGAAATTCATATGAAAAATCAATGGCGCACTTGAATGACAGGTGGTTCTCCAGGTTACAGGGTTTTAATGTAATTATTGTCACAGAATTTATTCGGTGTATAATATATGATAGTAGCGTAATCATCTTCATTTAAGAAAGGTAATGAATGCGATGCCGGAAAATGTGCGTGAAAGAGATTTGGTGCTTGCTCCGAATGAATATGCCTTTATCCTGGATGAGACCAAGGGCCATGTGATTGCCTATGTCGGTCCGTTTAAAACCAGTCTGGCCAATACAGACAGGCCGGTCATCTTCGAGGAGGCGACGAGAAAGTTCAAGAGATGCAGTCTGGAAGAGGCAATCCTACAGTTTCCCTTTGCCGAGGAAGGATGGTATATCGTTCTTGAAAATCCGGTAAAGGATGGAGAAGAAGAGCATCCCAAAAGCGGCCCTGCAAGCCTGCCAAAACTGGCGCCTGGCAGGAAGGTCAACATACCCGGTCCTGTGACTTTTCCGCTGTGGCCGCAGCAGCTGGCTCACGTCATACAGGGTCACAATCTGCGCTCGAATCACTATCTTGTCATAAGAGTCTATAATGAAGAAGCGGCTAGAGATAACTGGGCTAAAGCCGTTATCAAGCCACAGAAAGCGGCTCCTGCAGATCCATCAGGGTCTTTTCAGGGTGGATCTGACAATGTCGCCAAACCTGCAGGCGACACTGCAGTGAAGCCTGATGAGGAAATACCTGATCTTACAATTGGCAAGCTTCTTGTGGTGAAGGGAACAGATGTCTCCTTCTATATCCCACCGACTGGTATTGAGGTGGTCAGAGATGAGAACGGAAACTATGTAAGAGAGGCGGTTACCCTTGAGCGTCTGGAATACTGTATCCTTCTTGATGAAGACGGTAACAAGCGTTTTATCGAAGGCCCGGCAGTGGTCTTCCCCAGACCAACCGAGCAGTTTGTAGAAAAGAGCGGTGCCAGAAAGTTCAAAGCCATCGAGCTGAACGAGATAAGCGGACTCTATATAAAAGTGATAGCCCCCTACGCAGATGGAAAAGGCACGGAATACAAAGTGGGAGATGAGCTCTTTATCACCGGCAAGGATCAGATGATCTATTTCCCAAGGCCAGAACACGCAATCATCAAATACGGCGACCAGGAGATTCACTTTGCTGCTGCCATCCCTACAGGTGAGGCCAGATATGTTCTCAACAGGCTGACAGGAGAGATCAGTCTGAAGAGAGGTCCCTGCATGTTCCTGCCGGATCCCAGGAAAGAGGTGAATATCAGACGGGTTCTGGAGCCCGGTATGGTCCAGCTCTATTATCCTGGCAACAGGGAAGCTCTGGAATACAATCTGAGACTGCTGGAACTCACCAGGGAGACGAAGACTGACTTCATTGACAGTATACAGGTAAAGAAAGAGCTTGCAGCACAGATGGTTGAAAAGGCCAGAAAGACTGTCTCAAAGGGGAAATCTGAGGCCGAAGAATCACGTGAAGTCTTCGCAGGTGATGATTTCAACAGGAAACAGCTGTATACACCTCCCAGAACCATAACAATGGATACAAAGTACGAGGGAGCAGTCTCGCTCAATGTTTGGACAGGTTATGCCATAATGGTAGTCAGAAAGACAGGGGAGCGCAAGGTCATAGTTGGTCCGCAGACGTACATTCTCGAATTTGACGAGACGCTGGAAGCAATGGAGCTTTCCACAGGCACGCCAAAGAGCGATGATACAACAATAAGGACCGTCTACCTGAGAGCCCTGAACAACAGAGTATCAGATATTGTCGATGCCGAGACACAGGATCTCTGCAAGGTGAGCATTCAGCTATCATATCGGGTCAACTTTGAGGGAGATCCTATGAAATGGTTCGATGTGGAGAACTATGTAAAGTTTCTGACCGATCATATGAAATCTGTTCTGCGCAATGCAATAAAGCAGTGCGGGATAGAGGAGTTCTATGAAAATGCCATAAGGATCATCAGAGATACAATTCTCGGCACCGCAGTCGAGGATGTTAAGCGACCAGGCAGGCGATTTGAGGAAAACGGCATGCGGATCTACGATGTCGAAGTGCTGGGAGTTGAAATCGGTGATCAGGTGATAGCCGGGCTCCTCGTGCAGGCGCAGCACTCTGTAGCCCAGCAGACTATCAGGCTCACCCAGGAGCAGAAGAATCTGGATATGACGAAAAAGATGGAGGAGATAAAACAGCAGATCTGTGCTGCAGAATCTGAGACTGTCCTGAAGCATATAACACTTCAGATAGCAGAGGTGGAGAAGAGCCTTGAGCTCTCTCTGTCGAAGATAAAAAGCGAGATCGGGGCGGCTGATCTGCGGCTTTCTTCTCAGCTGGCCCAGCAGGAGAGGCTCAGCGATATCTGCCGGGCTGAGCTTCAGAGGGAGCATGAGCGCAGGGAACAGGAGATGGAGTTCGCACGCGAGGCGCTGCAGCAGCGCATCGATGAACTGGGCGCACAGGTCAAGGCGGTAGTTGAAAGGGCGGCGGCGGTGTCACCTGATCTGATAGCCGCCATGCAGTCCTTCGCAGATAAGAGTCTTGCGGAAAAGATGGCCGACACGATGGCACCTCTTGCAATACTTGGAGGCAAGAGCATTGCTGAGGTATTCGCACAGCTTCTGAAGGACACCCCGCTTGAAGAGGTGATAAGAAAAAAGACAGAGTAACTCCTGGAGCGCCTGTGATCGGGCGCTTCTGAGACAGGGCTGTTTCAATGAGCTTCAGCTTATTCAGGCCCCTCTGGCGACCACTGAAAAGATGCCTCCGGGGCCTGACTCATACAACTGCTCTGCAGTGGCACTCCTCTCTGAAGGATTAGTGAAGGTGATGGAGAAGAGAGGCAATCATGGCTAATAAGAAACCCGGCATTTTTTCGCAGCTTCGAACTCATACTGCGCTTATATCAACAGCCATTCACTATCTGGGGGCCTTTGGATTCAAGTTTCATAAAGCCTGCTCACCGGGCTTTACCTGTCACGGCTGTCCGTGGGCCACATTTTTCTGTCCAGCAGGCGTTGTGGCATACAGCTCTGCAGTAAGGAGGATTCCTTACTTCGCACTCGGCTCGGTACTGTTGATAGGTGCTCTGACAGGCCGACTGGTCTGCGGATTCGTCTGTCCCTTCGGCTTCCTTCAGGATCTCCTCCACAGGATTCCCACAAGAAAGTTCAAGCTCCCTGTGTTTACAAGGTATTTAAAATATGCGGCGCTGGCTCTTCTCGTATTGATACTTCCCTTCGCTCTCGGGCTTGCAACGAAAGGATATATAGTAATAGATAAAGCTGCATTTGAGAAGAAGGCCGGGAACACTCTCGACACCGCCATTACTATGAAGAACCCCGGCACCGGGCCGGTCCATTCGCCTGATGTGAACATCACATATAAGGATAGGAAGAGCGGCAGAGTCACAGAGGTTCTTACCCATTCGTTCAGCAGTACAACTGTAGAAGCAGGACAGACTGTCACGGCACCGGCCTTTGCCATTCCGGACAGAACGGCAGACTGTGATCTGTCGATAGATTCACCGCAGAGTATTGCCGATCAGACACCGAAAATCGAATATCTTTACTACTGCAAAATCTGCCCAAACGGAACATTGACAGCCACGGTGCCCTCTTATTTCGCAGAAGCTTTCAGAAAATCTGACATGTACAGCGGCCACATAATCCGTTTTGTTATACTGGGGCTCTTTCTGATCCTGATGGTCCTGGTCTCCCGACCGTTCTGCCAGACCTTCTGCCCGCTGGGTGCCCTGTATGCCCTAGCCACACCTCTGGCTTTGACCAGAGTGGTGCTGGATAAAGATCTCTGCATCAACTGCGGGCAGTGCGACAGAGTATGCCCTGTCGACCTTGATGTCCGCAAAGAAGCTGGAGGCATGGAATGCATCGCCTGCGGCGACTGTATCAAAGTATGCCCGAAATCCGCTCTTTCAATAAGAATCGGAAAATAGTGACAGACTCCAATATTTACAAAAAATTAACATGGGAACATGCATAATACACTATGACAGCCTCTAAGAGAGTTCAGACTGCTAATGAGCCTTCGTTCCTGACAAAATGGTATGTTGCCATAAGGCCTATTACGCTGCCGGCATCGGCTGTGCCTGTCATATTTGGAACTGTCACTGCAGTGACAGCAGGGAACGCAGCTTTCAGGCCGGTTTTATTCCTGCTTTCACTTACCGCAATGATGGCCATCCAGGGTGGAGCCAATATCCTCAACGATATAGTCGACTGCGGGAAAGGTCTTGATAAAGTGGTAACGCCTGTAAGCGGTGCTATGGTAAGAGGCTGGCTCTCCCGACGCAGCGCACTGATTGGAGCAGTAGTTTTTTTCATCATTGGCTCGCTTCTCGGCCTTGTCATTACCTGGTATACAGGGCCGTGCATCCTCTGTCTCGGAGTGGCAGGTATTGCCACAGGTGTTTTCTATACTGTTGATCCAGTTGGGTTGAAATACAGAGGATTGGGTGATCTCGCCGTATTTCTGAACTTCGGCACATTCGGTGCATTGGGGGCCTGGATAGTTCAGAGTCATACTTCATCGTGGACACCAGTCATATGGTCTATTCCAATATCGCTGCTGGTTGTGGCGATCCTGCACGCCAACAACTGGCGTGACAGCGAAACAGATGGTGCAGGAGGCTTCAGAACTGTCGCCCGATACATTGGTGACAGCGGCTCTCTATTTTACTATGGTTTTTTAATATTTTCACCCTTTTTCCTTATCACAGTTTTTATCATCATATCAGCTCTCAAGTTGAGCAGCCATTCAATGCCTATTGAAAGCCTGATTACGCTATTCGCGCTGCCAAAGGCAGTCTCTCTATGGAAAAAGGCTTTACAGAGACAGAATCCTGACAGGCCTCTTGATTTTGTGACACTTGACGGTGCGACTGCACAGTACAGCATGGTCTTCGGCCTGCTTTACAGCATCTCTTTCATCATTCATGCAGCTCTGATTCATTTTACCGCCCAATTACATGGACAGAGTGGGCTTTGAACGTCGATGTAACGATATCACCTGCCTTCAGATTCATCTCTGCCTGCGATTGCCTTGTAATATATGCTGTGAGAGGGAATCCTGCGTCGACAGAGACCCTGTACACTGCTGCCTGAGGCTCCACAGATGTCACCTTCCCCACGACACAGTTTCTGGCGCTGATGATATCGTTCAGCTCTCCTCTGACAAGTGTCACTTCTTCAGGCCTTATAGTTATAAAAACATCTCCTGTGCTTATCTCAGTGGATACAGCCTGGATGACACTGCTCCCCACTCTGATATCGAGGAGGCCTTCTCTGCTCTTCTCAACAGCTCCCTCACATACTGTCTCAAAACCAACTGACTTTGCCACTTCCAGAGAGGAGGGTCTGTTAAATACTTCGGCAGGAGTTCCGCTTTGAACTATCTTACCTCCAACCATGACAGCCACTTTGTCGGCCATGAAGAGGGCGTCATTTCTCTCATGAGTTATGTAGAGAGCTGTCGTACAGGACTCCCTCAAAATTCTCTTAAGCTCCTGCCGCAGATGAACCTTCAGGGAATAATCGAGTGAGAGGAATGGCTCGTCAATGAGAAGAAGCTCCGGCTCAGTAATAAGTGCTCTTGCAAGAGAGACGCGGTGAGCTTCTCCGCCTGACAACGCCACCACGCCTCTGCCTGCAAGGTGTTCAATGTGCAGAAGTTTCATCGCTTCTCTGACCTTCATGGCCACAGCATCACGGCCCATTTTCCTTATTGCAGGACCGTATGCGATATTCTCATCTACGGTCATGTCAAAGAGACAGGGCTTTTGCTGGACCAGAGCCATCTTCCTTCTTACATTGAGACAATCATTGACGGTCTTGACGTGTCGGCCTTTCCATATTATTCTTCCACTGTCTGGTTTGTCCAGAAGTCCAAGAAACCTCAGCAGTGTGCTCTTACCTGAACCGCTGGCTCCAAGAATGACAAGCACTTCTCCCTGCATCACTCCAAATGATGGTATTTCAAGCACAAAGGATCCTTTGCTGGACCAGCGGAGATCGACTGCCTGCAGCAGTGGAGCGCTCATATTTTTCTCCCTCTGTGCTGCAGATATGTTAATACTGCATTGATGGCAAAGGAGATCAGCAGAAGGATCAGTCCCATGGCAAGCGCACGTTCATAATTTCCCATTCGTGTCTCAAGAACCAGTGCAGTGGTGAGAACACGTGTGTCGCCTTTAATATCGCCACCAACGATCATCACAGCTCCGACTTCTGATATAACGGCACCGAAAGCGGCCATGACTGCAGCCAGATTTGAGAAGCGCCCCTCCCTGAGAAGCAGCATTGCGCATTGATACCAGGAAGCCCCCAGCCCCAGAGCCTGGAGTCGGAGAGACGGATCGAGACTCTTCAGGGAGGCCATGGTGAGGCCTGCAACAACAGGAGTCGCGATGATGACCTGAGCAATTACAATGGCGGCAGGAGAGTATAGAAGGTTGAGACTCCCCAGAGGGCCGCTCCGGCAGAGAAACAGATATACTACGAGACCTGCAAGAACGGGAGGAAGGCTCATTCCTGTATTGACGACAGCAACGACCAGATTTCTGCCGGGAAACTCTGAGAGAGAAAGCAGCACACCGGCAGGTATGCCGATCAGCAGTGCAATTACCACGGCTATCAGTGACACTTTCAGCGAGAGCGCTGTGACAGAGATTATGTATGGATCCAGTCCTGCCAGAAGAGCAAGCGCCTCTTTGAATCCGTTGAAGAGAATGTCCAAAGAATACCCCCGAAGCTATTTTTCGTTAATTGGAATGAAAAGCCTGATTCCTTTTGGACACTTGAAGTCCCCGATGAGCTTCTGACTCTCTTTTCCGGTTATAAACTCCCAGAACTTACGAGCCTCTGAGGCGTGAACCTTTGGAAACTTCGCCGGATTCACAAGGATGACCGAATATACATTCCTTAATGCGCTGTGTCTTTCCATGTAAGGCTTGAGAGCAAGCTTCCCAGCCATCACGATGAAAGTGCTTTCATCACAGAGGGCATAGGCTTTTTTCTCACTGGCAATCTGGAGGACCTTATCTGCACCAGCTCCGCTTTCTATATACCATTTCCCTTTCGGTGTGATGTTCAGCTTTTTCCATAGAGCCAGTTCGGCGTGGTGAGTGCCTGAGCTGTCTGCACGGGAAATAAAGATGCTTTTTGAATCGGCAATCTTTTTAAAGGCCTCCAGAGGAGTTTTGGCGCTCCTTATTCCGGCCGGGTCATCTGCAGGCCCTGCTATCATGAAATAGTTGTACATTATCTCTCTTCTATCTCTGCCGCAGCCGCTTCTGATAAATTTATCCTCATCCGGCCTGGAATGAACAATGACGAGATCGACATCGCCCCGGCTCCCCATTTTCAGAGCTTCTCCGGTTCCAACGGCTACAGACTTTACGACGATGCCTGTCTTCTTTCTGAATGCACCGGCGATATAATCCATAAAACCTGTAGTCTGTACACTGGTTGTGGTGGCAACCATCAGCGGGTTCGGGTCCTTGCAGAACACACTACAGGTAAGCATACACAGGAACAGCATTACTGAAAAAAGCACAGTTCGTATCATCTCATTACCTTCCTTTCATAATTACACGCTGTATAGATCCGGGGTGTAAGATCAGCAGGTTGTGCGGTTACTTCAGAGTAATATATGACAGAAAAGCACGAAAAACCTTTCAGGACAATGCTCATTATTACACAGAAGGAAATCTGCCATCAGCAGGAAACTGAACAGATGAGAAACAATATATGTGAAATGTGAATTACAGCAGATTCAGCAATCATCGCTTCACTTGCTCCGGATTGATGATATAGAATGTGAAAGGTGGGCTTCAATGATGAAAACAAGTGATATCTCAAAAGCCGTGCTGCTCTTCATTGTCACAGCACTGCTGCTGAACGGTTGCGGAGGAAGCAGCAGTTCAGGCGATTATCCCAATCCCAGCAGCTCCCCGGTTACAGGACCATACATATATAACTATACTTCAACTGATGCTGATAATCATAATCACAGAGCAAGACTTTACAGCACCGAGCTGAGCGTCCCCCCCGCAGAAGGCGTCAGCGACACTTCATCAACAGTTGCCGATCACAGCCACAGCATTACCGTTACACAGGCACAACTGACTGCCATCAATAACGGAAGTCAGATCACAATCTCCATGGGCTCAGCAACAGATCCGAACACAGGTGTCAGTCATACGCACAACGTCACATTGGTGAAGAATTTTACTCAGGCCTCGTCTGAGGCGGAAGATCATACTCACAATATCACTATAAAGAGCTCAGATCTCGCCAGTCCACCATTACAGGGCGTAACCTATACAACCACTCAGGCATTGAATCATACACATACTGTTACTCTCACGCAGCAGCAGCTGATGGAGCTCAACGCCAACCTGATGGTCAACTCGGTGAATTCAACCTATGCCAACAATCCTGTTACAGGGATCAATCACTTTCACACCTGGGTAATGCTTACCAAGCCGCTCTGAGAAGAGTGACTATGATAAAGTAAAGCACAGGAGACCAGGTCGAATAATTTCTGGTATTTCTTAGCGTCAGGGCTGTTGAAACAGTGCGACCGGCATAAGCAGGCTCATGAATTTTTCTTGAGCTTTTCAAGCTCCTCATAAAGGAATGTAGTCGCAAACTGTATCTCTGTGCTGCTTCTGTCGTGAAGACGGGTAATAATCTCGACAAAAACTTCAACTGTCAGATTGTCCTTTTTATCAATGCCAGCCTGCTGTAATACTTCAGGAAGCTGTAAGAATGCAAACTGGGCCTTTTCAAAACGTTCTGTCGCTTCCTTTACAGATGGTGATTCGAGTAATCCTTTCTCTTTCCATTCTTTCATCCAGTCCATATGGCTCTGCTCCTTTGTTGACAGATTATCATATTATGGCTTCATCAGAAATTGAAGATCTCCTCCGCTGTCCGGATCTTTCAATAAAATGAATACTCTGGAGTATATGCTTAAAATCTGGTATATTGTAAGATGTGGCAACACTGTTTTGATATTCTCTGCAAAGGTAACTGATACATGGAGATGAAGAAACAAATTGTCTCAGGCACAACGCTGAAGGAGTGTTACAGGATCATACGTGTCCTTGGCGAGGGGGGGATGGGGGCGGTATATCTGGCAGAGGATATGCGTATCCCTGGAAAAGAGTGGGCACTTAAGGAGATGAACCTGAAGCGGAAGAATGCGCAAGACGATCAGAGGGCGCTCCAACAGTTCCAGGAAGAGGCTCGCATTCTCAATGAGCTGCATCATCCAAACCTCCCTGAAGTCGTGGATTTTTTTCAGGAAGACTCGCGATGGTTCATAGTCATGGAGCGAATACAGGGAAAGACACTTCGCCAGACAATAGAGGAAAGAAAAGCTCCCCTTTCACAGGCAGAATCTCTCTCCATAGCCCTGCAGCTTCTGGATGTACTTGACTACCTTCACAGTCAGCCACGCCCTTTAATTTACAGAGATCTGAAACCTTCAAACATAATGATAACCCCTGAGAACAGAATAGTTCTAATAGATTTTGGAATAGCCCGTTTTTTCGATCCGGAGAAGGATACTGATACACTGAAAATGGGCTCTGCAGGATATGCGCCGCCGGAGCAGTACAAAGGTCAGGGCTCTACTGATCCCAGAAGTGATCTCTATTCTCTGGGAGCAACTCTCCATTATTCAATAACAGGAAGAGATCCAGAGATGGAAGCTCCATTCTGCTTCCCGCCGATAAGAAAGCTCAATCCGGATCTGTCTCCTGTTTTTGAAAAGGTACTGATACGTGCTCTTGAAATGGATAAGGAATATCGCTATCCCACAGCCCGGGATATGACTAAAGAGCTGAGGAAGATGAAAGGGTTTTTCTGCAGTAATGCGCAGGTGCCATTGTTATCCGGCTTTTCCTTTCTTAGACAATATCTTCCTGCCGCGCGAAAGGACAAGCTGATACTGCTGAGGATTCTGACTCTTATCCTGCTTGTTGCGATAGCAGGTGCTGCGCACCGCCTTGTGGCAGACTGTGCTCATGCAAAGGAAAAAAAGAAAGCTGAAATCTATTCGGCTGGTGCGACTTCCTTCATGATGCAGGGAAAGTATGAAGAGGCACTGGAGCATTATTCGAAAGCTCTTGACCTGAAAGGGGATGATCCGGTCATTCTTTACCAGATGGGAATTGCCTTCAGGCGCCTCGGAGATTACGGGCAGGCTAAGAGATCTCTGATAAAGGCTCTGGTGAATAATCCAGGCATTACTGATGCAAGAATCGAGCTCTGCACAGTCGAGCTTATTGACGGCAACTTTGACAGCGCTTTTACTCAGATACAAAAGATAGAAGATGAGATGCCGGGAGATCCTGTCATTCCATTGTTACAGTCATTTGCCCTTAATGGCATTGGAAAGAAGAAGGAATCAGAGAATGCATACAGGCGCTTTTGTGCCCGGGTTCCTGACGAACAGGAGAGGCAGAGCTTGAAGGAAAGAATAATTCCAGAGCTGGGAGTGAAAAAGTAGGCCAAAACACACTTTACTTCAGGGCCTGATGATGCAGAAAAACGGAGAAGGCCATCAGAATGGCTGTGGCAGGTTTTTAATGAAGTTACCAGAATTCATGACTGTTAATCATTCTCCAGGCGGTGGAAGCTGTTGTGAAGGCATTACCTGTAGGATCGGTGCTGAACAGGACATACTATATAACCGGCTTTCTCGGTGAAGGTGGAAGCGGTTTTGTATACCTTGCCCAGGAAGTGGAGAATCCCGGCGCACAATGGGCAATAAAGGAGGTCTGTCATTCAGTTCCTGATGATGAAGAGGTAAAGGAGGCGCTGATCCGCTTCAGAAAAGAGTATGAAGTGTTGAAGAGCCTCAGCCATACAGGTCTCCCCGGGGTTCACGACTTTTTCAGCGGTGACAGGGGCGACTATATGGTGATGGAATATGTGGAGGGACAGAACATTCAGGCTCTTATGGAGGCCGGAAATGCTCCCATGGCACTGGACGAGGTTCTGGATATCACTTTGCAATTGCTTGATATTCTTAAGTATCTACACAATCAGGATCCCCCGGTCATCTATCGTGACCTGAAGCCTCTCAACATATTGAGAACAGATGATGGCACCGTCAAGCTGATAGATTTTGGTATTGCAAGGTATTTTTCACCAGAGAAGATAGTGGATACTGAAGCAATGGGAACACCGGGCTTTTCTGCTCCCGAGCAATATGGAAAAGCTCAGTCTGACGCCAGGAGCGACCTCTACGCTCTTGGTGCTACAGCCTTTTTCCTTTTAACTTTCAGGTATCCCGAAAGTTTCAGGTTCTGCTTCCCCCCTGTCACTCAGTTTAACCCATCTGTCCCTGACGGGCTTTCAAAAGTGCTGGCTCAATGCCTTGCAGTAGATCCTGCCAGCCGCTTTGCATCTGCATCAGAGCTTAGAAAACTGCTGACAGAAAAGTTCAGTCATTTAATGAAAGCCGTTCCTGGCCAGTCTGCCCCTTCGGCATCACAGGCAGGTCAGTTGCCTGGTGCAGTGGCGTCAATACCGTTGAAGGTGAGCAGGGCTCAATACCTGAATATGTCAGTATATCTGGCTTGCGTGATTGCCTTAGCAGTTCTGGAATATATGCTTATCGAGCACTCCCTGGTTCGGATCGTCCTCTTAATAACCGTTATCGTTCTTATCAGAAACTGCTTCACTTCACCTCAGGATCGAACCTTTCACCCTGTGGTGAATGTTCTTCTGATTGCTCTTCTCGTGCCTTTGTTCTTCCTGGGAATGCAGAGGGCGGAAAGAGTACGGAAAGCCAATGATTATCCCGGATGCTCCAGGAATCTCCAGTTAATCGGCGCTGTTCTTCACCAGTATTCAGTGAAGCACAACGGAACGCTTCCACAGAAGCTCTCAGACCTCACACCCGGATATATTGAATCTATTCCCACCTGTCCATCTGCAGGAGAAGATACCTATTCGGATTCATATAAATGGGACAATGCCACAGGGAATTTTACTGTCTGCTGTAAAGGCCATCACCACCGATCTTCAAAGCTGCAGGAAAGTTTTCCAAGATATTCCGTTATTGACGGACTTGAAGAATACCCTTTCCAGTTTGAAAGCTCTGGGAATAGAGAGGGCAGACTCAGTGAAGAGAAGAATTGAAAAAGGATTCGCCAGTATAGAGCTGCCGATAAGCTGTGCTGTTATTATGATTCTGGCTGCCATAATTATTCCAAATGTTGTCAAAGCGAATAGAAATGCAGCCGAGCAGGCGGTAATGATACCTGCCTGTAGAATGGCAAAGGATATTGAATGGATTTCAAGATTGGCCGGTATGTGGGGGTTGAAACCCACTGCCCTCCCTGAGGGGAAAGCCTTACTTATCCCTGCTGGCAGAAACTGTCTCTCATATGAAGCAAGAAGAGGCAGGAAAGCCTGTGAAGGCCGTCATATCAATGTATGCAGCATGCAGGAGATTACCACGGAAGGCCTGATGAGATACAACCTCAGAACAGATGCCGAATCGATGGGTTTCCACATTGATTTCTACAACAGTTCCATGGATGAAGGCAATTACATCGGGTCCATCGTATTCAATGAGGCAGGCGTGCCAGTGACACTGTCAGAGTCTGAGGATGGAAAGCTGACGGAGCTCAAGTCCCAGGTGAAGATCACACTGAAGAAAAAAATTACAGCTTCTGTGACAGTTGACGAAACAGGTAAAGCCGTAGTGGAGCATGTAAAGTAAGGTTCAGTATGAATTCCTTTTCTCCATCAGCTTTCCGTTCCGGTATATGAATACGAGGCTCTTTGAGTAATAATAATCGAAAATATAGAAGTTTCCAGCAGAGTAGTCTCTCCGGTAACCATAGTCTCTGTACCCGCCTGTGTATGTTCTGAAAGTATTGTCAGGACGTCCGTACTGGGCGTGGATCTCGCTTCTGTCTGAGGAGAAGGGGGCTCTGGGTGTCTTGCTTTCTGCCACGAATTTCGGCATTATCCAGACCGGAGCGCCTGCACTCCAGATGCCGACTTTTCTCTGCCTTGCCCTGGTCTCAAATTGCCTGTAGTCTGTGAACCTTGCGTCACCGGAGCAGGTGGCATAGCCGAGATATATAAGATTCTTGTTAAGCTCATAGCTCTTTCCCAGGCGCATTACCTTGAAGATTCCAACGTAGCCTGTCTCATCAGGTGTCAGGTAGATGTCAATTTCCAGTGGAAAACCACTTAGAAACTCTCCGATATATTTGTAGGCTGCTGCCTTGGCACTGGGGTGGATAACAATGCCTGCGATCCCGATTTTTTCAATATCGGTGGGCATGTCTACGTATTGTGTCACCATAACCTTATCAGAGTGATGGATGCCGACATAATAGACCTGTGATACGTGCCTGACATTATTAAACTGTGCAATGAGGCCTGAGCCTTCCAGGTCGGCCTCAGCCGGAACAGAAACAGCCAATATGGCAATGATCACTAGAATAATCCGGGAGGTTCGAAAGAAAGATTCTGACAACACTGTTTCCCCCTGCAGATGGCTTGTGTGAAGATCATTTCTCAACTATCTTTATCCATTCATTGATTTCTCTGTCAACCTTTTTAAGCGCTTCTACAGCCGTCATCCTGCCTGTCACTACCTCATCCTGAGCCTGGGAGAGGAGATCTAGAAGTTTTACGCCGGCTATACCAAAATCCTGAATGACAGCGTCATTTCTACTATCCATGATGGCCTTCTGTGCTTTGTGAAAGGACAGGCTTTTATTGTCCAGAAGGGATTTTCTTGTAGGAAGTGCAAAGCCTTTTTTCAGCAGGTTTGTCTGGGTTTCTTTTCCGGTAAGGAATTCGATGAGCTTCCAGGCTTCCTTCCGGTGTTTTGATTCTTTTGAGATTGAATAGGCGACGGTCATCAGAAGGTCCTTCCTCCCTGCCTGTCCACTGGGAAGAATACAAGTTCCGTAGTTGAGGCGGGGAAAAGCGGTGTCCAGGTATGGTATCAGATATCCTCCCTCTATTATCATTGCCGCTTTCCCCTTTCCAAGTGCCTCTCCAGGCATATTGGCGCCGAGTTCCTGAGGGTATGACATGCACCGGGATCTACACTTCAGATCGGCATAGAATTCGAGCGCTTCTATCATCTCCGGAGTCGCAAGGGGCAGGACAGCCCTTCTGTCGTCTATGAATCTGACTCCATTCTGAAGACCAAAGAGAATGAGCGGGAAGGAGTTATATCTCTCAAAGCAGAGACCGGCCTTCCTGCCGCTCCCTTCATTTCTGAGGTTCGTGAGCTTCACCGCAGCATCCAGGAGCTTATTTCTGTCCCAGCTCATATCAGGCAGGGGAATACCTGCCTTCTTGAATGCATCGATATCGTAAAAAAGTACGAAAGTGTTAAAATCCTTGGGGATTCCATAGGTTTTTCCACCGTGTGAAAAAGTCTTCATCAGCTCATCGAGAAAATCTTTACGGCTAAAGCCGGTTTCAGCCATCAGATCGTCCAGTGGAAGGGCGAGACCCTGATTCACGACCTGGTTTGACCGTTCACTTGATACATAAAACACATCAGGTCCATTGCCCTTTTCAAACTTGGTTATCAGCTCGGCCATGTAGGCAGTGCCCATGACACCCAGAAGAGGATCATAGTCGACTTTTATCATGGGATTCCTCTGCTGAAACTGCTGGATAGCCGAAAACAGAAAGGCCTGCTCGAAGGAGCTAGAGATCCACCCGCTGATGGTTATAGTGACAGGCTTTACAGCCCGCTCTGCACCGAAGGCCTGTGTGAATTGAAAGATCGTCAATATAATGGCGAAAAACAGGAGAATCACAGATTTCAGCTGATATCTTTTCAATGTGGCGCTCCTCCCTGGCTCCATGTCCATGTATTATCTCTGGCAGGATAATGACAATAAGAGACTCATGTTTACCCCACTTATGTGGATTATACCAGAAGACGCCTCCGGGATCAATCTGGATGCTTTTCCACGGATGCTATGATAGCGTTCCCCCCTGGCATCCAAATCCAGTCTGCCCTGTTTAAAAGCAGAAGTCGCATTCGTCAGGGCAATGACTTCCATGCGCCGCTCATTGTATCGGACCTTCAGATACTCACCGAACTATGTCATAGTGTGCCGCATATTCAGCGGGATTCGGTGAAGATTTCATCAGGTTCCAGGGAAAACTGCACTGATACCTGCCGGTATCAGGGAGTCTGTAAAGAATATGCTGGGAGCGTCAATAAAAAATGCAGGCAGTCTGGTCAGGAAGATGTTCTGGACATAGTATATATCTGGCCAGCTTTCCGGAAGCGAATCCATTGATTCACATCAGGGACTGTGCCTGCCGGATGAAGGGGTGCAGAACCTGTTTCGCATGTTCAACGAACTGCTGTATTGAATTGCTGCTGACAATGTCTCCCGGAAGATAAAAGATTATATGTCTTCCTTCTGCCTCTACGACCCAGGGCGTTCCGGGGAAAGTAAAAAAAGTGAGTCTTTTGAAGTTATAATCTGCATCCTGCCCGAATGTATCTATCAGAGTCGGGCGAAAAAAGTTTTCAACTGCCTTCCTGTTGGGACCAACTAAAAAGAAGCTCTTTGAAAAAGCGGGATTATCATTAAAGTTGATATCGGGATCTTCTGCAAAGAGATAAAAATCCAGCAGGGATTCGTTCCGCATCAGGAATTTCGGGAAATCTGCCCCATCGAGTTCCACCATTGCTACGGTCTGTTTTTGATTACAGATGTTTTCTTCAACTTTTCCATAGAATGTATAAGTTTTATTGACGTTCATGACTGTGCTGCATTCAAGAATCAGGCCTGAAAACTCTGGAGAGGAAAAAGACCCTATTTCCTTCACATTTTTCAGACTTGAGGAAGCACTCGTGGACTGAAAGGGAGTTCTTGTGAAATAAAACTTTGACATATCAAGAAGGAGACCGGTTTTCTTTGTCTCCATATTCTGTGACAGTTTCTTATTATATAAATCCGGGGCTGATCTTTTAAGCAGTTCCAGAATCTCGTCCATTGATTGAAAGCGCTCTCCCGGATTCATAGAAAGGCATTTCATGATGAGGTTCTCAAAATACGGTGGAACCCTCTTGTTTAATGTATGTATCGGAGGAAACTTGAATGCATATTTGGCCATATCCACGTTCGTCAAAAGGTAATACAGAGTAGCTCCATATGAGTATATGTCTGATCTCTGATCGGATTGCCCTCTGCCATATTGTTCTGGAGGAGAGAAGCCAAGTGTTCCAAGGAACTGCGTGTCTTTGAGCTTTACAGGGCTGAAATAACGGCAGATGCCAAAATCAACGAGCATAATCCTTTTTTCAGAGCAGGTAAGCATAATATTCAAAGGTTTGAGGTCTCTGAATATTATGGGGTTCGGCTCTGCTCTGTGAAGTAAGTTGACGATCAGTCCCAGTTGAATGGCCCAATCCAGAATCTTATCATATTCCAATATGCCATTCTCCGATTCTTTCACTGCTTCCAGGTTATCTCCGTCAACGAACTCCATGACAAGATAATGTCTTCGGAATATAGAAAAGAAATCTTTAACGGCTGGGATCCCTGGATGGTTGAGTCTGGAAAGTACTGCCGCCTCTCGCCTGAACAGGTCGATGGCGTGCTCTCGTTCTTCTTCCGGTATGCTGGTTTCTACCATTTCTTTAACAGCCCATCGGATTCGCTGATTGTTTACTTCGTTGGCGAGATATACCGTGCCATAAGAGCCTTTTCCGAGCGTCCTGATTATTCTATATTCTTTTGCTATTATGCGGTCTTTGCTCATAGCAGGATAAGAAAACTTATTCGAGCTGATGTGTTCATCCGAGAGCATTATAACAGATTTTGAGATTTTAGGGAATATTCCCTGTTGCTGGTGATGATACAACGTCATCTGTGAATCGAGCGGCACATCTCTAGAACTTCACACAGATTGCAGACGGCTGATTGTTAACTAATTGTTAACACCAACATTATTGTGAATACATTGTCCGGTTGTTATACTGTAAATTGGGGTTGCTTACCGGAACAGCTGTTCATATGCCCAGGCTCACCTGGAGATACAGCCTGATTTCAGGGAGGTAATGACACATGCAGTCAATCGGGAATATAAGAGAGACATCCGATTATGTTGTGAACAGCTCAGGCAGAGCAAGGATCTCAGAGATGGAAGATCCGAATGAAAAATTCATAATCATCGATGGAATCAAGCTTCCAAAGAAGAGCCTCGAGTATATGACCTCCGATATGAGAGCCTATGTGAGAGGTCGGGAGCTATGATGTGCTCGCATGCGAAGCGTTGATGCCGTGTCGGGTTGTGAGCAGGGAGGAGATTAATCACTGTGAAAGATCAAATAGGACAGATTCCCTTCAGACTGGTTCTCCGGATACTCTTTGTGCTGGCCTGTCTATTGGCCGTCGCGTATGGTCTGTCAGGGGAGAGATACCAGATATATTCTCTGTCAGATTCATCATCCAGAACGATAAGCGGCCCTGAGTTTGCCGAGATGGCTTCTTTCGACGGGGTTATGAGAGTTGAGGGAAAGCTCTATGATATCTACAGTGTGGCCGGGATCACAATCAGGATGAATGAGAAAGGTGAGCTCCAGACAACAGTGTCTTCCGGCGAGACTGATAAGCCGAAAGACTGTAATACCTGAAAATAGGAAGAAGCAGCCCTGAGGTTCAGGGCCATTTTATCTTACAGGCCGCTTCGCCGCTTTGGGGGGAGCCTTTTTTCTCTGGGCCTGTCCACCTGTTCCACTCTCTTGTAGAGACGGTCGAGCGCTGCTTCGGTTGAGCGGAGAAATGAGACAAGAAGATTCTGATGTGCAGCTTTGAATGGTGAATGCTGCAGCTTGTTGTCCAGATATACAAGTCCTCTGGTGATGCTCTTGATTGTGACCGGTACGCAGAGGATTGAATGGATTCCTGAGATAACGACACTTGTGGTGTCCTGGAATCGCGGATCCTTCAATGCGTCGATGGTCAGTACAGCCTTCTTCTCTCCAATAACCTTATTGATTACTGTCTGGCTTATGTCTGCAGTGGTTGAAACAAGCTCAGGCTTTATGTTATAGGCGCCATAGACTTTCAATTCATCAGTCATGGGCTTCTTGAACATGATGAATCCACGCTCAGCCTCCAGTGACTCTGCTATTGAGGCCATATATGCATCAAAAATCCTGTAAATATCTGGAATACTATCTATACGATTGACAATTTCCTCCATAATCTGGGACTGTGAGCCGGGAGAGCTGCGCTGATCCATTAAACCTTCCATTATATTAATTCTCTTACCTAGGCGGCAGGAACCGGGTCTTTCGGTAAGGAAAGTGAATGGTACTCCATGATTATTCAAAGTGGAGAAAACTCCTTTTTTTGTATAGAAGAGAGAGGACTGACATGACACTTGTAATCCGATTTGCAGAAGAACGTGATCTGGATGCACTTACCGTTATGTGGACTGAATTGATGGGGGGTACCTTCGCAGAGCTTTCGAATCTGAAGATATCTCCTGAAAATGTGGGGCGATGGAAGATTTTTGCAAAGACTTCCATAATGCATAAGCTTATCAAAGTTGCCCTGCTGGACAGGGAGATTATAGGATATATTTTCATGAATCTAGGAGTGCACCCGTTGGAGACCATATACAGGTGTGCCAATATTCTGGATCTCTATATCTCAGAGAAATACAGAGGCAATGGCTATGGAACACAACTCCTGCACGATGCCATGAAATACCTGAAGGATATCGGCTACGAGATGGTTGCGCTGAACGTGCTGACAGTAAACACAGGGGCAGTCAAGCTTTACGAGCGGGAAGGATTTGAGAAAGTATTTCATACGATGAAGAAGTCTCTGTAGCTTATGCTCGAAATCTCTATGGTATCGCTGTAACTATCAGATCCGGAATGTTGGGGCGAAGCGGAACTAAGGTTTCTTTTTCACGATTTTTGCAGTTACCCTATCGTTCTTGATTCCAACGATCTTTAATATGCCGATTTCGAGGCGCTCAAGCATGCCGGCGATGGTTTTTGCTGAGGCAGCGGTGTAAAGGCTGATTGAAAGCTTCCCTTTTTCAACAGGGCCTGCAACAATTTTCTTTACCTCATGATTCGTCCTGAGTTTTTCTATGATAGTTTTTCTTTCCCTGTCTGAACACTCGAGCACGTCGAGATGGATATGAGACAGCTCCGGGGAAGGCGGGAGGTTTTCTGCCAGACTCTGCACAATGTCCCAGGAAATTGTGCCTGAGAATGTGGTAACAAGCTTCTCAAGAGCATCCAGACTTGCAAGAGGCGGATTCCTCTGAATACTGGTGCTGTTTCCCTCTCTGGTTAGCAGAAGCTTCCCGGATTTTGCTTCATAGACTTTCAGCACACCGTGTGCGCCGCAGGAGACGATTCCCTGTCCGACCTGTCCTAACAGCGCTGTTTTCACTTTACCTGTCATAATAAGCTCTACCTGAAGCTTCTCTGCGAGCTCCCGCATGGCGGCCATATCACCCTGCATCCCCTTTCTGGCAAGCTCTTGAATCTGTGAGTCTCCATATCCCTTTATGGATTCGCTGGTTACTACCTGAAAGTGGTGCTGCGAAAGGAGCTTTTCAATTTCTGCAGTAGTGTAGCTGTCTGAATGCTGTTCCCCGAGAGAGAGCTGCTGGATGAGTACAATAATTGATGGAGCATCAAAGTCTGCCCATTCAGCAGTCTCTTTATAATCCTTTTCATCTGTATCGCCTACAGGATGCGGTGTTACAAGGCGTGTTATGATGGCCTTTCTCTGTGCGGAGATTCGCGCCTTTCCCATGGAGTTTGCAAGTGTCAAATCTCCTGAAAATACTGAGACTTGGGTATTGTCTTCTGTTTTGTTGACTGTGATAAGCGCCTGCGCATGTCCGTTTTTGACAGTTATTTCGCCTTCAGGTGTTGAGATTGTCAGTGTTCTTTCACCTCTAATCTCTGCGAGTATCTGCCCTTCATTCAAAGTCAGAGAATCTCTTCTGCGAAATACTACTGATGAATTCCTGTTAAGAACGATCTGGCTTCCATCCGGGAAGACTGCTGCAGCAAGTCCGGAGCTGCCTGTCTTCAATATGTCTCCTGGGTAGAGAGTCTCCCCCTTTACGGCATCTATCGATATTCTCAGAGCACTGTTATAGATCTCTGTCGGTAGAATGACTCGCAGGATCTTTCCAACAGTTCTCTCCTGAGCCTCACAGGAGGAAGAACAGGCTGAAAGAGCAGAGGCCAGAAAAATCAGAATGACAACGGCGTTCCTGAGAGAAATCATATGATGCTCCTTTAAAGCCCCACTATGTGCCTAATGTATTCTTGAAAAGGCCTGCATACCCTTTTTGTAACCTGTGCCGTTATGGAGAGGGAGAGGAAAAGAAGAGCTGCTCATAGAAAATTGAAAATGAGATGTGAGGCTCAGGATAATGGAATTTTCTGTTGTATCGAATGTCATAGAGTATTTTTACAGATTCTCCTTCTTCATAGTACTTTTCTATCTTATTTCCAAATATACCGCCTTTAAAAGGCTTTTTTACAGGAAGGACCTCTCACGCAGTCAGGAGCTGTTTTTGATTATGATACTTGGTGTCATATCAATCATCTCCTTCATGATCTTCCGTGAAGTGGGTGCCCCGCTCTTTCTGCCCCTATTTTTTGGTGTTTACAGCGGCTTCGCAGTGGGTATAGGCACAAGTATAGTCCTTGCTCTTTATCTGACAGCGGTTGGTCAGCCTGTTATTACGATAGCCCTTTGCCTGCTGGCAGGGCCTGTCGGTGCAATAATGGGGATGAGGATACCGCCGGGAGCCAGGAAGCCTTTTTACGTTCCACTTGTAGCCGGAGTAATCACCATTCTGGGATTCTGCAAGAACGAAAAGCCGTATATTCCCTTCATCGAGCTTGTGCCTGCTATGATCTCAGATGAGAAAATGTGGCTGCAGCATATAGTTCTTGCTCTTCTTGTCTTTGTGGCTGGCTGCTACCTGCTGCTGGTACTGCTGGAGATGATGATTGCCGAGGAGGACAGGCGCATGGCCCTTCAGACCAACAATATCCTTACCCTCGTCGCCTCCGCGCTGGATCAGATTCGAAGAGGTATGACAGGAGAAAGTGCAAGAGACATCTGCCAGAACCTTCAAAAAGCTCTGGATATCCCAGGTGTCTGCATCATCGCCCGTGATGAGATACTCTATTTCCCAGGCACTGTGCCTCACGTCTATCCGCAGAACACCGAAACCTTCAAGAATATTCACCGAAGGCTCTTTGATGAAGGACTCGTATTTGAAGGAGATCACAATCTCATCTTTGGTGAGTGTCCCAGGGACTGTGATTTCACCAGCATTTTCCTGCTTCCGCTGAACGACGGATCCCGCATTGTAGCCTCTCTTGGCTTTATCCAGAGTAGAAAGCAGGCCTTCTCCAGCTCTGAGCAGAACCTGGCGAACGGTCTTTCTCTTATCATCTCAAGTGAGCTGACAAGAGAGAAGCTGGAAGAGCAGAAGATTGCTCTCGAATCTGCCAAATTCAAGCTTCTGCAGGCACAGATCAACCCCCATTTTCTTTTCAACTCCCTTAATACCATTGCCTGGATGACCGGAAAGGATCCGGAAAAAGCAGAAGAGCTGATCCTGCATCTTTCCAACTTTTTGAGGCAGAGCTTCGATCAGAAAGGTGAAATGGTAACGTTGCGAAAGGAGCTTGAGTATCTGAAATCATATCTCTTCATTGAACAGGCGCGCTTCAGAGAGAAGCTCACTGTGGATTACAGTATTGATGATGAAGCCCTGGGAGCTTCGATACCTCCGTTTCTTATACAGCCACTGGTGGAAAACGCCATCAAACACGGTATTTCAAAAAAGAAAGATGGGGGCACTGTGAAAATTGAAGTAAAATCGAACCCGGATGCTGTAAAAGTGGCAGTGAGTGACAACGGTGCAGGTTGCACGCCTGAGCGCCTGCATTATGTCCTCAATCCTCCTGCGGTGGAGAAGGAAGATGCTCCCCGCAGAGGAATCGGTGTCTTGAACGTCAAAGAAAGGGTACAGGCACTCTTTGGCTCTTCATCCAGATTTGAAGTTGACAGCACACCGGGAGTTGGTACTACGGTGAGCTTTTTCATATCGAAAAAAGGAGGGGGATAATAATGTCCGAACTGAAAGCTCTTGTTGTTGATGATGAACTGCCTGCACGTGAAAGACTGATGTCGATGGTGTCTAAATTTCCTGATTTTATGGAGATACACGAAGCAACCTGTGCGGAGGAAGCGCTTGCCAAGATCGAACAGGTTCATCCCGATGTTGTTTTTCTTGATATACAGATGCCTGGATGTGATGGAATCAGCCTTGCAAGAGAGATTATGGCTGATGATGAGCCTCCTCTCGTCGTCTTTGTGACTGCCTACGATAAATATGCTATTGACGCCTTTGAAGTGAATGCAATCGATTATGTGTTGAAGCCTGCCACAAAAGAGAGACTCTCAACTGCCATAGATCGGATAAAGGATATCCTGGGCACGAAGGAAACTAAGGGCAGCTTCATCAATGAGCTGAACTTCGCCTTGAGCAAGATACTCGATAAGAATGAAGATAAGCTCTCCAGGCTCACCCTGACTCACGAAGAATCTGGAAACAGGCTTATTGTCGAGCCAACTGAGATCTGGTGGATCTATTCGAAGGCCGACAAAACATACGCCAGAACTGATAAAGGTGAATACCGTGTGTACGAGACGCTGTCAAATCTGGAAGGACGCCTCCCCTCCGATTATTTTCTCAGGACCCATAAAGCTTATATTGTCAATGTAAAACAGATTCAGGAAGTAATTCCCTGGTTTTCCGGTACATACAATCTGAAGATGAAAGACGGCAGCACCGAGCTTCCACTCAGCAGAAGCTATGTGTCAACCTTCAAACAGAAGGTGGGATGGATTTAGGGGGCGATGAGCGCCATCGCCTCTTCCGGGCTGTCAATTACAGTGATGAGGGATAGATCGCCTGGAGCGATGAGCATCCGCTCCCCTTCGCACATTGTTTTTTTCAGTGTAAGCACAATGGGTATCCAGAAACTTTTTCCAATGAGGATGACCGGCTTTCTTTCGATCATATTGTTCTGCATCAGGCAGAGTATGCCAAAGAGCTCTGAAAGCGTATGTACATCACCGGGAAGCACAACAAGAGCTCGCATCTTCTTCGATATGAAAGCCTTGTGGATAACAGTGCTCTCAACAGTGGCAATCGTGAGGCCCGGCTTTCCTGAAGCGATGACATCATTCTGGAGAAGGAAAGCCTGTACATCCGGTCTTTCTCTGCCTTCCCCGGCACCATAGACCACCGCACGTGCCACATTGCCGCCGGCTCCTGTTCTCAATGGAATACCAAGGTGTGCACACTGCATGGATATTGAAAGGGCAGTGGCATATGCAGTGTCATGGGCGAAGATCCCTGGTGAGCCCAGAAAAACCACAGCGTCTTTTTTGTGAGAATAATACTCAGAAGCTCTGTCAATATCTTTTTTAAGAAGTGAAGCCTTCTTTTCAGGATCACTCTCGATCTTTACAGAAGCTTCATTCCTGAATAGAACAGAGATTATCTCTGAAGGCTCATCTACAGTCGACTCAGATACCATTGAAAGCTCTGGCCCGGTTATCAGGTTGCGGGATTTCACTGCAGCCTTTTCAATTACCGTCAGATGCTCCTGCCAGAACCTGCATCCTGCCAGAGCTACGGGAGCGCTTATCTTTCCTCTGCACTTCAAATCCCAGAGCTCGTAGAATTCATCCATTGTGCCAAAGCCGCCGGGGAAGAAGGCGAAGCCGATTTTATTCTCCATCAAGGCCAGTTTTCTTATAGGAAGTGTTCTGAGCTCTGTGAAGACCTCGATGAATGGGTTGGCTTTCTGTTCATTGGGAAGCTTGATGATGAATGCCTGAGTCCTGCAGTCAATGCTTTTCGTTCCTGCCGCCAATGCTGGCTTTACAGGTATGGAGGGGTTTGACAAGCTTCCTGCTCCATTCTTTCGAGCCTTCAGATATCCCCTGGGGACGAACTCCATTATTCCTGTACCCCCGCCGGTGCATATGGGGATGCTAAATTCAGCAATAAGGCTTCCGGTTTCGACTGCGGTGACAAAGCAGCGATCCTCTTCCCTGTTCCTGGCTCCACCAAGAAACGTGATGGCCGGCGGGATAGTCTTTAAAGCTTCAAAGGTTTTTTCTATATCAGCGGAGAGAAGGGCTGCTTCTTCCAGTATGTAATTATTTTGATTGGCTGTAAGCTCCGGTTCACTATCTGAAGCCCATGCTTCAGAAATGGAAGCGGCAAATGCCGAGAGCAGCAGGATTAAGATGAGGAGGTTGAATATGCAATATCTTACAGCAACAGTTTTTAACTCTGCATTCTCTTCCATAGCGTTGATTAAACGACGTTGCATTGTCACCTTCCAGGTGTGGATACCGCTCGTTCTGCCTGTCTATCCAAGTTCATACAGGTCGGGCCTGCGGTCCGGCAGCACTCTCATGCTCTGCCGCACCTCATTGGCATAATCTGTTTCTATTGTGGCGGTCAGAAGCATCTCGTCATTCTCACCGGCTTCCACGACAGTCTTTCCCCAGGGATCGATGATACAGGAGGTGCCAAAGTAAGTGACCGTGTCCTTGGAGCAAGGATCCTCGCTTCCCACCTGGTTTACGCCGACAAAGAAAAGCTGATTCTCAATCGCTCTTGCCCGGACCAGGATCTTCCAGTGATCGAGCCTGGGATGGGGGAAGGCCACAGGGGAGAGAATGAGCTTCACGCCTTTCAGTGCATATGTTCTGTAAAGCTCTGGAAATCGTATGTCGTAGCATATTGAGAGTCCTGTAAGTCCCCATGGGGCATCTGCAGTAGTGAGATGTTTGCCGGCTGCGAGGTGCTGCTCTTCGTGAAAAAGGCTGAAAAGATGCGTTTTGCTGTATATGGCAGCCTTTTCGCCTCTGTCGCTGAAGAGAATCTGTGTGTTGGCCACTTTCCCTTCTTCATCAGGCAGGGGTATGGACCCTGCTATCCAGATGCGGTGCCTTCCGGCCATCGCTGCTATCTGTTCTGCATAGCGACTGTGCTCCTCTTTTGCTCTTTTAAGATAATCCCATTCGAAGCCAGTTGTCCACATCTCAGGGAAGACGATCAGGCCGGAGCCCCGCCTCGCAGCCTCGGCTGTCAGTGCCTCAGCTTTTTCAATGTTTAAATCAGGCCTGGAGCGTGTTACGGCAATCTGGGCCAGTGTGACTGTCAGCTTCATGTTCCATTCCCTCGTCTCCTGAAGAGATTCCATAAATTCTAAATTCGGCGACAGGATGTCTGTTTCCCTCGCTTCGATGGCAGTAAAAAATTCATGTGCAATAGCCTCCCAGCGCTGCCCCGAGAAGAACAGCGAGTCCGGCTGTCTCATGCGAGGCTCCCAGCAGATCGCCTGTAATGCCGCCAAATCTCCTGCGGCAGTGAAATCCAAACAGAGCGCCTGTGAGCAATCCCAGACAGAGTAGCAGAAGACTCTGCCATCCCAGTATCAGATAAAGAAGGAGCACGGAGAACGATATGGCTGAGAAGAGGTGAATGAGCCTGGCTCCGGAGACAAAAGCCGCGGCAGTTCCACCTTCGGAGCGCGCATATGGAAGAGTGGCTGCCAGTTCGACCATTACTGTTCTCGATATAATAAAGGCTCCCACCAGCCATAGCTCCCTGCCCTGCGAAAAGAGCCTTGTCAGGATAATCCACTTTCCCAGTAACACGGTCAACAATGCGAGGACGCCGAATACACCAACGCTGGAGTCTTTCATTATCTCAAGAGCTCTCTTCCTGTCTGAGATGCTTCCAAAGCTGTCAGCCCAGTCTGACAGGCCGTCGAGATGAAGGCCTCTCGTCAGAGTGATTTCGCTGGCCAGCACCATGAAGGCAAGAACTTCAGGCCATCCTCCACACGTCAATGGAGCAATCAGAGCGGCCCATCCATACGAAAGAAAGCCCAGCAGCGCTCCGACGGCAGGAAACCAGGGCAGGGCTGATGAGAATGACTGTGCGTCGCTGCCTGGAACATTCAGGATCGAAAGTGTGCGTGTTGCAGTTACGAATCCGCCATACAGCTCTCTGATATTCAAACCTATCCGCATCATGGTTCAGTATCCTTTTATGGTGGGAAATCTGCAGTGTTCAGCTTTTTGAGACTCCTGCGTTATCAAAAGTAGCCATTTCGATATATATCTTGACTGATGCTTCAATGATCTGCATGGCCAGCGCGGCGCCGGTTCCTTCTCCAAGGCGCATGCCCAGATCCAGTATGGGCTGCACGCCAAGCTGCCGGAGCATTACGCGGTGTCCCTGCTCATCGGAGCAATGACTGAAATAGAGATAGTCTTTGACCTCTTCGCACATTCGGCAGGCTGCCAGTGCTCCGGCCGACGATATGAAGCCGTCGATCACTACGGGGATGCGGCATGACGCCGCACCGATGCAGAGGCCGCAGATTCCCGCGATTTCCAGCCCTCCAAGCGCTGCCAGCACGCCCAGGGGATCAGTGAGGAGCGCAGCATTTGTTTTAATAGCGCGTCTGATGACATTAATCTTTTTTAAAAGTGTCTGTTCATCTATTCCTGTGCCTTTTCCTGTCAATGCCTCCACATCTTGTGATAGAAAAACAGAACATAATGCTGATGAAGGGGTGGTGTTGCCGATTCCCATCTCTCCTGTTCCAAGTAGGGTCACACGCTGCTTCTTCGCCTCTTCCGCCATCTCGATACCCGTCTCGATGGCTCTTACCGCTTCTTCGCGGCTCAATGCCGGTTCCCTGGCAATGTTGCCAGTTCCGAAGCGGATTTTTCTTCTGATGAGGCCTTCCGCATCTTCTAATGGATCATTCACACCCATATCCAGTACCAGAACTTCAGCCCCTGCATGTCTTGCCAGAACATTAACAGCCGCTCCTCCGGAAAGCATGTTCATAACCATCTGGCAGGTCACCTCACTGGGATATGCTGATACTCCTTCGGCAGTCACTCCATGGTCTCCCGCAAAGGTGTAGATTCGCTTCTTTCCCAGTTCAGGCTCTGCCGTACCGTTGATGAGACAGTATCTGGCAGCGATCTCCTCAAGACGACCAAGACTGCCCTTTGGTTTAGTGAGATTGTCCAGCCTGGAATGTATTACCGGCTCCAGTCCGTAATTGATTTTTCTGATTGATTTCAGTGTGTCTTCCAGATTCATCTCTTCTCTCCGTCTTTTATTATAATTGGTATTCCACATATAAGAAATAAAACTCTCCCTGCAGCAGCGGCAGTCTTCATATTAAGGTTTCCGGCAAGATCACGGAATTTTCTTGACAGAGGATTGTCCGGTATGATCCCCATGCCCAGCTCGTTGGTGACGATGATCAGATCGCATGGAGGTTCCTTCAGAAGAGCCAGAAAATCCTCCACCTGCTGGAAGCATTCACACTCATTGCCGTATCTGTACATGAGATTACCAATCCATACTGTGAGACAGTCAATGATGGCCACGTCAGCTCCAGGTGGCAGTGAGCGCAGAGCTCCTGCGAGGTCAACAGGCTCCTCTACTGTCATGTATTCAGATCCGCGTTCTTCCTTATGGCGGGAGATACGAATCCTCATTTCATCATCCAGAGGCTCGGCAGTAGCAATAAAAATCTTTCTGCCATATCCTGCGGAGATATCAAGAGCGTGACGGCTCTTTCCGCTTCTGCTGCCTCCGGTAAGCAGTGTTACTGTGTTCATTTGATATACCTCCTCATTATATCAAGAGATTTGAAAAGTTCCCTTTCGCTGAATATTTCCAGTGTCATTACCCTTGGCCGCACATCTCTGTTGAGCCTGTCTATAAGGAGATTAATGATATCAGGCTTCAGAAAGGCAATATCAGTATGATCTTTCCCCTCCCTTATACCGTGCAGATGCACCACACGCGTTCTGTGAAGATAGTTGTCCAGATAGGCCTCAAGAGAGTAGCCGTACAGAAGGATATGGCCGATGTCCAGGCATATGCTGAGGCTGTAATCGTCAACTACATCTTCAATCAGATGGTAAGGATAGCTCAGCGTCTCCACGCACAGTTCTTCCGGATGCAATGTTAATAGAAGTTCTTCAACGGACCTCCTTTGCTGTGACAGCCACCGTTCCATGTCCTGTGACGGAGGATTGCCGACAATGTCTCCCTGTAAGTGCAGTATGTAGGCGAAGGGATTTACCGGGCTCATGCATTCGATGATTCGCCTGCACCTGTCAACAGAGGTGCGGCGCAGACGCTCATCGTGATGGCCGAGAGGAGTATCCAGAGGCAGGTGTATGGTATAGGTCAGGTTATACTCTGCTGCCATATCTGCAAGCCTCGACACCAGATCTCCTTTAGGGATATTGGAATAGTCTTCTGATTCAAAGAGCACAACCTCAATGTCATCTACCAGAGGAGCCAGATAGCGGACGTTTGGCTCTATATCATCCGGTATGATGTAGGAGGTGGTGCCGAGACGGAAAGTGAAACAGCTCTTGATAGCATTTCCCATACTTTTTATTCCGGTATCCATGTTCTTCTACCTCACATTTCAATGAATAGCGGTGCATTTAAGCAGATAGCGCATTGACGTGTCCTATTAAAAATTAACCCCATCCTCAGTGGAGAATGGGGTTTTATCCGTTTAAGCCCCTGTCGGTCATGCCTCGATGACCTTTTCACACGGAATTCCTTATCAAGCATTATAGCACCAGTCGCATAGAGTATAGTGTCTCAGCTCCATTTTGTCAATAGCGTGGAGCCGGAATTCACGGGCGATATTGTCAGCCTGTGACGTGCGGAGCTCAGCTGATGCCGTGTATTTTGATGACACTACTGGATTCAGGACCCGGTATGATACTAAAGTATTAGACGCCAGGGTCGGTAATCCGGTTTATCCGGAAAAAAATACACAATTAAGTCGATTGTAAAGAAAGGTCAAGTCGGATATAATACATTTTAGAAGGTCGACAACGGCCTGAGCAGCAACGAACGAAGCAATAGATGCAGCAAAGCACAGACCAGGATATCCAGGAGTGGACTGCGTGACGAAGCAACAGATGCAGCAGAATTGAAATACCACCAGCAGTAACAAAACTCCAGCAGATGCAACTGATAAGCAGCAGAATACAGGCAGATGTTGATGAAATGGACGTAGCAGAATCGCAGCAAAGTATTTAAAAGGTGTTCACTCCTAAGGTATAAGCTTGAGAAGGTTGGTTCCCCCACCCCCCCCCTTCTCAGGCTTTCTTATTTTTCCCATCCATTGGCTGCCATAAAATGGATCGCCGAAGGAACTTCATTGTCACAGCAGTTTTAACTAATATGTGACCATAAGGTCTCAGGAGGTTCACATGAATATCAGCAATAGTATCAATAATATTAATAACGGATATGCAGTGCTGACAGATGCTATAGTTAAAACATCCGGAACTGCCACATCTGAACAGCTTCTACATATTGCCGCCGGGGGTGTGTTGACAGACCTGAATCTCGACAATGAAGCCATTGAAAGACTTGAAAATTCTGATGAAGCTCAGTCTTTAGTCGCGAAGAATCCTGAGGTGATAAAAATTCAGGAAGGAATCACTTTTCTGAAGAGTATAGACGATCAGTTAGATGAGCTCGATCAGATCTCCAGACTGCCTGCAGGCAGCAGACCGGACTCCTACCGTCAAAACAGGCTTTTCAGTCAATGCAGGGACAGGATCCGCAATGGCAGGAAGCTCGATTTGAGAATGGCTCAGGCAGGAACCTTCTCTTCCTTTGCTGCGACGTCAGCATTCTTTTTTTCCAGACTTGGCCCACTGTCAGGCATGTTTTTTAACACTTTGCTTGCAGGTGGTGTTTTTACCTTACTCGTTGTTCCGTGGCTTTACAATGACTCAATTGTTCCAAGGAAGGCAGAAAAGCTGATGCCTGAAGAGATTTCCAGAGAGAAGGTGAGAGTAGGCGAAGCAATAAAAGATGCTGAGAAAGATCTCGAGAAGAAAAAATCGGAAGTTCTTGGCAGGTATATCAAGGATACTGAGAATATGATAACAGGCCTGGATGAGGAAGAATCATTGCCTGAGATATCTGACATTGGTGACTATGTTGAAATAGACGGCATAAAGTTAAACAAGCGGATTGAGGAGCTCTGCTCAGCATGGACGATCTTCAAGAACAGTCGGAAGATATGAGCTGCCAGTGGTCTGATGAGAGCTGACTGATGAGAGAATATCAGTCACGGCGATGAAGTCCGGAATCTACAGGAAATCTGAGAGCCCTCTGTAAACCGTTTGAAATCCATGTACGGCGCGATGCAGGAAGTTGTTAGCCGCGACAGAATAAACATGGAAGACCTGGAATTAATATTAAAGCTCATGAAGATCGATCTCCACGTTCATACATCTGTATCATCGTGCTCATCTCTGGCAGCCGTAGAGTACGTATACTATGCTCATACAGATAAATGGCCGGTCCTCGTTACTACAAATCACCACGATTCAACTACAGATGCCGATTATCTTACCGCTGAATGCGCCCGTTATGGAATACTCTATTTTCCTGCACTGGAGATCACTACTCCGTGGGGAGATTTCCTCATCTATGGAAAAGACCTCAGCGATTTTCAGTCTGAAGGCCCTTTTGAAGAGTTTCCACGGGACATTCTTCCCCGTCCTGATGTTGCAGTTGTCTGGGCTCACCCTTACTCTTTCATGAAGAGCTGGGAGATAGAATCGATTCGAGAGCAGGCTGCGCCTTATGTCGATGCCGTGGAGGTTATAAACGGAAAGAATATGGTCAGGAGCGGCGATACATCCAACATTATGGCAATGGAGCTGTCCAGAATGCTGAAAAAGCCGGCTGTTGCCGGCTCTGATGCCCATTCGCCATACCGTCTTTTCTCCACCTGGACTGAGTTTGAAAAGCCGGTTCGGACTTACGACGATCTGGTCAGCTCCATCAAAGAGGGTCGGGTAAGATTGCCTGACATGCCGCTTCAGGCGCAGTGACTCTCCAGATCGGATCACCTCATATTCCTGTCACCCTGCCAGGGCATTCCCCTTCTGTAGAGGTCATACCAGTAGAGCGCCACTATTCCCATGGAGTTACCCAGCAGCCCTTTCAGCAGCAGGTTGCGAAGCTCAGGCTCAGGTACAAGAATCATCCTGACCTCTTCTGACGCATCCTGCTGCACCGTTCCACTCGGTGTACAGTTTCTGGCCATATAGCTGTAGCAGGTGTTGGTAAGAAATGCAGGGTTTGGATAGCACGTGCCGATATGAATCAGTTCTTCCGGAACATATCCGGTCTCCTCTTCGAGCTCTCGGAGAGCCGCCTTCGAAGGCTCTTCTCCGGGATCCACAAGCCCTGCCGGAATCTCGAGAGTTGCTCTGTCGATACCGTGGCGCTGCTGTATCACCAGGATGGCATTATTATCCGAGGTGAGGGCTACAACGTTGACCCAGTCCTGTGCCTCCAGCCTGAAGAAATCAAATTCCTTCCCTGTCTCAGGTGACAGCGAAGGCACTCTCTGCAGTGTAAAAATCCTGGCATCGCAGAGAAACTCCGGCTCAAGACGCTTCCACGGCGGCGCATAAGCTTCCAGTTCTTTCCGGTCTTCAGGTATGAAATTTTCCATAAATCCTCCTGCCTGATATTTGACTCACCTGGTTTTTCATAGTGCGCTCAAATGTCTGTTAATTGCCTCCTTCAGCTCTTCATAGCGCCTTGAAAGCAGCGGCAGTGTGTTGATTGCAGCGTCCAGCTCGCCTCTGGTTATCAGCTGCTCGGTATTGAAGCTTGCGTCAGAGAGAGCCATCCCGCATATCTGTGAAGCAGCTCCCTTGATGGTATGAATTGACCTTCGAGCCGTTTCCCTGTCTTTTTCAACGAGTGCGCTCCGAAGCTGCTCCAGTTGAACAGATATATCACTGATAAAAGACTGACATACAGGCCTGATCGATCTGTCTGCATCGCCAAGCCGTTGAAGCATGGCGTTGTAATCAAAGATTGACAGATCGTTACCGGTATCAGGTGCATCTTGCACGTTATCGTTGCTGCTTCCTGCCGTTGAAGTCCAACGCTCGATAATATCCCTGAGCTGATTGGGCTGGACAGGCTTTGACAGATAATCACTCATTCCAGCTTCAATGCATCGTTCTCTCTCTCCCTTCATTGCATGAGCTGTAAGTGCGATGATCGGTATGCGAGGGTTGAACACGGGTGAGTCTGCATCTCTGATCTGCCGCGCCGCTTCGTAGCCGTCCATCTCAGGCATCTGACAGTCCAGAAGAATAAGATCGTAATGTTGCGACTCAAGCGATTTGAGTACTTCACATCCGTTCGTTACAATATCCGTCCTGTATCCAAGCTTGTCCAGTATGGAACGCAGAACTATTCTGCCTGTGCTGTTATCGTCTGCTGCCAGTATTTTCATATTACCTGCCAGGTGTCCTGCTTTTTCAGTCATATCTCCGTCACTTTTCTCCTGTGCAGGCCTGATATCTCCCTCCGGCATTATTCTGCATACTGCAGCGAGATCTGAAAGGAGGCGATCTGCTTTGACAGGCTTTGTCAGACACGCAGAAAACCCTGATGTCACAAGGCTGTGCATCTCTGCTATTTCAGCAAGAGGAACCAGCAGTATGACAGGGACCCTGGCGTGCATCGGTTCTTTCTCAGTCATTGAGAGAAAGGCAGTGTTCTTCTCCCTTTCGTTTAATGCGTCCAGTATTATGGCATCACATACAATGTTCTGGCCGGTCCACTCATTCAGTGTTTTTATAGCTTCAGCACAGTCCTGATGTGCTGCTGTACAGAAGCCCCATGAGGTGGTGAGAAGCTTCAGAGCATTTAGACTGCTCCAGTTGTCATCTATTATGATAATATGCCTTCCCGTGAAGTCTGTTGAAGGTCTGTCAAGCTCTTTTTTCTGCTGAGCTCTCTGAAAGCTTGCAGTGAACTGGAAAGTGGAGCCAGTGCCTTCATCGCTCTTTACGCTGATTAGACCGCCCATCACCTCAATAAGCTTCTTGGAGATTGCAAGGCCGAGGCCGGTGCCGGCCGATGATGAATACTCAAGCTGCGTGAACGGCTTGAAAAGAATATCCATCTTTTCAGCGGGAATTCCTCTTCCGGTGTCTCTGAAAGTGAAGAGAAGGGTCACTTCACTTTCAGATGAGGATGAAATCTCTGTCTCTATCAATATCTCGCCTTTGATTGTAAATTTAACCGCATTGTATGCCAGATTTATGATGACCTGCCTCAGCCGGTTAGGATCACCTCTAAGATATCGTGGAACATCGGGTTTAATTATGCAGATGAGCTCAAGCCCCTTCTGCTGAGCTTTCAGTGCCACCAGGTCAGCAGTTTCTTCAATTGTGGAGTGAATATCGAAGTCAGTGATCTCTATGTTTATTTTACCCGCCTCTATCCTGGAGAAGTCCAGGATGTCGTTTATGATAATAAGAAGCGTTTCGCTGCTTCTTTTTATGATCTCGGCATATCCGCGCTGCGGCAACGAGAGCTCTGTGTCCAGCAGAAGGTCTGCCATGCCGACGATACCGTTCATCGGTGTTCTGATTTCATGGCTCATATTGGCGAGAAAACAGCTCTTGGCTCTGTTTGCCGCCTCTGCTTTCTCTGCCATTATCTTCAGCTGTATGATGGCTTCTGTGAGTTCCCGGTTGGCTGCCTCTGTTTCTTCCTTTGCCCTCCTGAGTACTTCATCGCTCTGGTGGCGTTCTGTAACATCGTGCATCATCATGAGCAGGCCTTTGATCAGCTTTCCACTGTCTGTGAGCGTTGAAAGCTTTATATCAAGCCATCTTTTATTTTTATCATCGCCATAGGGGAACTCCATCTGAATTTCAGAAAAGTCTCCCAGTCTTTCGATCAGAACACTCCAGGGTGGGAACAGGGATTCGATCTGTGTTCCAAGTATTTCTCTGTGCGCAGAAAGGATATTCCGGGCCTCCGGGTTCATATCGGCTATGCGGTGCAGCCTGTCGATAACAACCACGCCATCGCTCATCCGCTCGATAAGAACGTGTCGCGCCACAGGGACGAGATCAAAGAGCTTGTAGCGGAACATCCCCCAGGCAATGAGCATCGATGCAGGGAGGAAGAATAAAGGTGAAATGTCAACTCCCTGTATTGCCTTCCATCCCGAGACGTATAGAGAGGTGCTTATGAATGGCAGGAAAGCGCCGATGATTATGATACGGGTCTGATCACGGTGAAGTCCTGACTGTCGGCGGGCAGCCCTTATAAGTACAGCTATGCTGAGAAATAATAAGATGCTTATCAGTGCATATGCCAGCAGAAATAAAGGTCCGTGCCTGTAGCAAAGTATCGGATCCAGACTGTCTGCCGGAGTGAAGCCGCTCCAGAAAAGGAGATGACTGTCGTTTGTGAAGACAGATATCAGTATGGTGGCCGGAACTGCCCAGAGCATCAGTGTTTTGATTCGCGATAGTCTTTTTTCTTCACCTGCATAATGGAGAGAGAAAAGAAGGAGAAATACCGGAGCCGGTGTAGAGCCTATATATTCGAGCTTGGACCAGAGTATCTTTGTATGGATGTCAGTTGAGGATGCTTCGACAGAAGCAGCAGCTGCCCAGAGTGCTATGGCGCACATCAGAAGAGAGAAGTGAAGAGCCCCCGGCACTGATTTTCTTCTGCTCCAGCTGAATACTGCAAGTGCCAGAGCTGTGATGGTTGTCTGAATAAGGGCGCTCATATAGATCCAATAGTACAGGGACATTTGTCAAATCCTCTTTCAATTTAACGTTCCCGCTTGGGGAAGCTGAATGTATCGCGCCTGTAGACAGGCTTTCCTTCGAGCATGGTAAGCAGCACTTTTACAGTGTGGATCTCATCAGGCCTGACCTTGAAGATGTTCCTGTCCAGTATCACAATATCTGCAGCCTTGCCCGCTTCTAGGGATCCTGTTGTCTTCTCCTGATGCCGGACATATGCGCCGTTTATTGTATAGGCTTTAAGTATTTCCTTCAGATCGAGAGCTTCCTCGATGCAGAGAGGCTCCTCTTCAGGCTTTCCACAGTGACGCCTCGTCACTGCCACCTCCATTGCATCCAGAGGATTCATTGAAGAGACAGGCCAGTCGCTCCCTGCAGCTATTACAGCGCCGCTTTCTGCAATGCTTCGGAAAGGATACAGCCACCTGGATCTCTTCTCTCCAAGGATGGGCAGTGTCATGGTTGTGATATATATGTCACGACTGGCCCAGAAAGGCTGGATGTTGGCGATGACTCTCTGTTTCTGAAATCTGGGTATATCATTGCAGTCAATAAGCTCAAGGTGGGCTATATGATGGCGCGCGTCCTCTCTCTTATTAATCATATAAGCTTTTTCGAAGGCATCCAGAGAGACTCGCACTGCTCTGTCTCCTATTGCGTGGACATGTACCTGAAAGTTCTTCCTGTCAAGTGCGGTGACAAGCTCTGCAAGAGGCCCGGGCTCTATGAGAAGCTTTCCAGGATCGCCGGGGCGGTCGCAGTACGGTTCCAGAAGCGCTGCTGTGTGAGTCTCCATAACGCCATCCACAAAAAGCTTGACAGAATCAGTCCTGATTCTCTGGCTCTCATATCGGGCTCTCCGGGAGCAGAGTGCTTCTACCTGTGTAAGCCCCAGTATTGGATCACAGCGGAGCGATGCGCTGACACGGGCAGTGAGTCTGCCGCTCTGCTCCATCTCTCTGTATACTTCGAGCTTCTCATTATCTGCATTGGCTTCCACCATTGATGTTATTCCGAAGCTCCCTGCCAGTTCGAGAGCCTTCTTCAGCCCCTCCAAGCGCTCGTGTCTTGTGAAGGGTGGAATCATCCTCATCACAGGTTGAGTAGCCTTCTCCCTTAAAGTGCCTGACGGCTCACCAGACCCGGGCTCACGCTCGATTCGCCCGCCAGGAGGATCAGGAGTCTTGCTGTTGACGCCGGCCAGATTGAGTGCCTTAGAGTTTGCCCAGGCGGAATGGCCGTCAGCAGACAGGAAGACTGCCGGCCTGTCCGGCACCAGACGGTCCAGATCACCTTTCTTCGGGGAGCCACCGGGAAAGACAGGTGTCTCCCAGCCGCTTCCTACGATCCATTTCTTTTCAGGATGTGCCTGCGCATATGCTGTGATGGTGCGATATATCTCCTCCTTCGTCATCAGTGTATAGAGGCTGCAGAGGTTCATCTCAAGACCACCCAGTATCGGATGAAGGTGCGAGTCACAGAAGCCGGGAAGCACCATCTTGCCTTTCAGATCGATGACGACTGTTTTTCTGCCTTTATAAACTTCAATCTCTCTGTCACTTCCTACAGCAAGTATTTTCCCGTTTCTGATGGCTAATGCCGCGGCCTGGGAAAACTCTGAGTCTACCGTGATTATATCACCGTTTTTAAGGATATAGTCAGCTCTATCTTTGAGCGTTTCCGCTCCTGGTGCAGGCAGTGACAGAAATATCGCATAGACGAATAGAAATGCCAGAGTGGTCAGTGGATTGCCTTTCATTGTTTTCTCCTCTTTCATTGATTATGCACAGGAGTTGATGGCGCAATCGTTATGATGGATCCGGGCATATGGACTATGAAATTGACATGGGCGCCATTATATCTTCTTTTATTCATTAATTCTCTGTTCCAATCCTCTGATTCTGATATAAAAAGAGCTCTGCTTCTTTCGAAAATTGCCTTGAATTGTTACAGGAATAGTGTTGTACAGCAGGCTCTGGTCTTCTGAAGCTGTCAGGTCACACGAAACTGCTCTGGGAGTAATATCCTCTCAGCCTGTGGAACGCAGGGACGCTCGGCCATTTGAAGCATAGGTTGATCCTGTGGTAATTCTACTGATAGTTTCATTGGTAATGTTTAATAGACTATCTGCTCATGGTAAATAGTTATTATGATAGATTGTTATAGTTAGTGTTGTGATATACAATAACAACACCGGTAAAATTCCCTTTCTGCCAAGAAGCGGCTTCTTTTAATGATAGAAATAGAAATAACAGAGAAATTATATTTTCAGGGAGGTAGCAGGCATGATGAATCACTTTTTCTTTGGAAAGGTATTGCCACTGATCTTGACTCTGAGCTTAATGTCACTTTATCTTATACCTCTTACTGGCTGTGGAGGCACAGGAAGTACCGGTGCTGACGGCTCCGGTTATTCTACAGGTTCTGCCGTGACAGGAACAGAGACCCAGAGTTCATCGGCGGTATCATCATCTTCAGTAAAAAACAGCGCAGGCTTTACCATGGGAGTATTATGTGCAAAATCCGGAGGCCTCGGGCAGGCATTACTGTCAATTGATGTTTCTGCCGGCACAAGACTCCTGAAAATAGCTCCTTCATATACGGCTGCGTCAAGTGGATCGTCAGGTGTAATGAACGGGACTACAGCAACTGTTTTTGGACCTGGTAACATTGTAATGGCAACCATTAAAGACGGGATTGCAGACAACAGCCGGCTGAGCACAATGCCGGAGCCATCAGCAGCTCTGGAGGAAGGTCTTGAAAATGCGTCGGAAAATACTGGGACAGTCACCTCCGGTGCCTCCACATCGGACCTTCAGGCGGCTCTGTTGTCAGCACTTGACAGTAATAAGGATTTGCAGCTCACTTCAGAGCTCAGGTCAGAGCTTGATAACTATATTTACACGCTGGAAAACACACCAAACGGAGGAATACTGAATGCAACAAGCCGTGACAGCGCTTCGTCACAGATACAGTTTTCTCAAAGTGGTATCACCATATTCAATCCAACTGCCGGGCAGTGGAGAATTGAAATAACATCAACATCTCAGGCATCGAAGTTCGATCTGGTGGCAATGGCAGTGCCTTCTGCCGGCCTTCCCTCCAGTGAAGAGATCGGGCAGATTGTGACTACCCTTCAGAATACTGCCGGATGGCAGCCTGAGTCGATGTTTCCTGAGGCAGGAACAGGTCTGAAGGGCGACACAAGCTATTGGCTTTATGACACGATATTCTGGCTGGTAAAATCGGTGTGCAGCCCTTCTGTGGCGCCAACACTTATTACCTATCTGATAGTGATTGTTTATCCTCCTGCCTATTCAAAGTTTTCAACGATCAAATCGACTGTCAAGTCGATAATGGAAAGTGTGGCCAATGCCATTGGAGCGTCAAACTATGAAAGCTTTACTGATAAAGTGGCCGGTCTTGTGGCGCGTGCGATCTGCTCGCTTTTCAAACAGCCTTACAGAACGGCAGTCAATATGAGTGATAAGGAGCTGTATGCCCCGATGTGGTTTACTGAGCTTCCGCTTTTCTGCGGCAGGTCATTTGCCACAGTAGCCATATAGTTCTGCTGCGGCTGGAACGGTCAGGCATTATGATATTATGATTACAGCCTGACTGTGCAGCATGCACTGTGAGTTCCAGGGAAGCCCTTCACCTGCTGTGATATCAGGGGGAGGGCTTTCAGATTGTCTGTATTCAAGTAATGGCAGTATTCATTACTGACTTCATCGCAGTGAGATTTCTTTCTCTGCTGTAATAAATGAAGGAAGCACTGATACCGGACTTGAATCTGACAGTATGGAGCGTTTCCTACATATCCCCGCTGTGAGAATAATCATTGTCGTGGTACTTGGCTCTTTGATGGTCATCGGCGGCTTTATTCTGTCCTATCTCGGGATAGAGGCCGTTATTCAGGGCTATTTTGAAGCGATGTATGTCATCGCAGTCGGTCTTGTGCTGATAATCGTCATCGCCATGATGCTGTACCGCACCATCCAGAGCGATCAGCCGGTAACGGGGGGGCCTGTCATGATACCTCCGCCTTCGGCGCCGGAAGGCTTTGAAAAGGATAATCTGTAGCAAATACCTGCAGCCTTAAAATGGAGTTAGAGTCGATGCTTTCGAATAAGATTCTTGCATTAAAACGTTTCTATGTATGTCCCGGTACACTGATATGCGAAAGGAGCTGATATAATGGCATCTGACCGGCAGTCCCCAATTAAAGACCTGTTGACAATTGACATGATAGGCAGGAGGAAAGATGGTGGTGTCGATCTGGGCATCATTGTGTCCGGCAGGCTCACAGGAAGCAGGGAAGATCAACAACTCCTGATGGACAAGGTGGAAGCCTATCTGAAGGCGATAAAGAGTGAAAAGTTTCAGCGTGATTTTAGCAATCCTCCGCCAAGAAAAACCCAGATACTGATCAAATGTCTGGTCTCTCCGGAACGCGAAATTGTAGAGCTCGTCAAGAGCATGGAGCGGTGGGTCAGGGATAACAGTGCCCGTATCAGACTTGACGTGGAAAATGTGAAGTAGATCTGCGAGAGGCTCTTCCTGAGATATTGGATATGCTCCACCACAAAGGATATAAAGTCACGGCACTGCCATCAGGACTGTGAATAAAAAGGAAGCTCATGCCGCACAAGTGATACAATAACAGCGGGTGCTCTCAGTCCACAGGCATTGAGAGCCGGAAAGTGGTGCCTTCTTTGCGCTCAAGCTCCATTATGGCACCGAGTTGCTCTGTGAGGTCATTCACGAGTTGAAGGCCCAGTGTGGATGGCTCCTTAAAGCTGATATGCTCGGGAAATCCTGAACCGTTGTCGTTGACAGTGATTGAAGCCCTGTTGCCATCCATTGACAACTCGACTCTGATCATACCTTCCTTTTCATCTCGAAAGGCGTGCTTTACTGCATTAGATATCAGCTCATTGAGCAGCAGTCCGCATGGGACGGCCCTGTCAATGGCCAGAAACACACATTCCCCTTCAACAATGAGATTGATATTCTTCTTTTTATAGAGCCCTCTAAGATAACTTCCCAGACTCGCAGCATAACCCTTGATGTCGATCTTCGAAAGATTCTCTGATGCATAGAGCTTTTCATGGATTATGGCCATAGAGCGCACACGGGCCCTGCACTCCTGAAAGACATCCTGCATTTGCGGATCTTCAAGCCTGGAAGCCTGAAGGTTCATGAGGCTGGAGATGATCTGCATATTATTCTTTACGCGATGATGTATTTCATTGATAAGGCTTACTTTTTCTTTCAGTGATGATTCAAGTTTCTTCTCGGCAAGCTTCCTTTCAGTGATGTCCCTGGCTATCATCACGATGTAATGCTCTTCTCCTAATGTAGCTTTTGTGCGTGTTATCTCGACAAACTGTCTGTCATTCCCTCCCAGAGGGGTCTGCACGATATCAGAGTCTGTATTCATGTTCTGAAAGAGTTTGAAGATGCAGTGATAGCTGCTGTTGCAGCTTATCTGAGCGGCATCAGCAGAAGTAAGCTCTTCCGAGGTGCAGGAAAGGAGGTGACAGGCAGCATCGTTGACATCGATTATTCTATTCTCTTTTTCCGAGAATACGAATATGGCATCATTTATTCTATCCAGAAGTGTTCTGAACTTCTCCAGCTGTAGAATACGCTGCTGCAGCTCAGGGTAATAGCTTTTCTTGAGTGACAGCTCACCAAAGCCCATAATCTTGAGACGGAGAGAATCTTTCTCCGAAGAGGGGTCACAGTGCTCGTTCATATATCCTCTCAATGTCATTCTGGGTGGGAGTGACAGGATTGGTAACCATACAGGGATCAGATATGGCGTTTGCGGCCAGATCTCTTATGTGTTCGAGATTTACTCCAAGCGCCCCAATTGTTTTGTTTATTCCTGCTCTGATTCTGAAGTCATGAATTGCATCGGTAAGCTTTTTCTTCCCGGAGTCTTCATCTCCTGCACTCATATCTAGTCCAATTGCACTTCCTATAAGGGAGTATTGCTCTGCTGCTGCTTTATAGTTGAAATCTACGATCCATTCCAGCAGCATTGCGTTACAGGCGCCGTGAGGAAGATCCAGAAGACCTCCCAGACTGTGCGCCATTGCATGCACTGCACCAAGACTGGCATTGGAAAAGGCAATACCAGCCTCAAGGCAGGCCAGCATCATTGCTGTTCGGTATTTGATATTCTCCGGTTCTTCTATGGCCTGGAGCAGATTATTGTATATAATCCTTATTGAATCCAGTGCATAAAGATCGGTGAGGTTGAACCTTGCATTTGATACGAAGGCTTCCACTGCATGGGTCATGGCATCAAGACCTGTGCAGGCGGTCAGTTCTGCCGACATGGTTGTTGTCGTTTCTGCATCGATCAGCGCCAGATCAGGAACCAGAGTTTTACTGATAAGTGCAATCTTTACTTTTCTCACTGTATCCGAGATGATGGCGAACTGTGAAACATCAGCTGCGGCGCCTGCAGTGGTGGGGATACATATAAGCGGCGGGATAGGCTTTGCGATTCTGTCAACCCCTTCGTATTCGAGGATGTTGCCTCCATTCGAGACAACAGTGCCTATACCTTTGGCACAATCAATCGGGCTTCCTCCTCCAACTGCGACTATCGCATCGCAGCGTTCCTTCTGATAGAGTGAGGCGCCGGACATGACCTCTCCGGATCTCGGGTTTGGTGTTACATCGGAGAACACAGTATGGGAGAGACCTTCTCCTACAATATGCTGAATGGCTTTTCCAGTCCATCCGGCCCTTTGTACACCTTCATCTGTGACTACAAGCACTTTTTTTGCTCCCAGGTTCCTTGCATACATTCCAGTAAGCGAGAGGGCTCCTGCTCCAAAGACGATCTCAGGTGCAACGAATTTTCTCATTTCCTGAATCGGAAAATGCATATAACCACTCCTTTTGAAAGGATAAGATTGGGTCAGGTTGGGCGAACAAGTGGCAGATATTTCTGTATTGCGATGTCTTCAACAGATAATCAGCCTTTTCCTTCCTCTCTGCTGCAGAGACTGATATCACACTCACAGTCATAATAAAGGAATTCTTCTCTCATTGAGATAATAATTGTAGTTGCAGACCTGAATCTCAGTCAGGATAAAAAGAAATCAGGATCTGTAAAGCGTGCACAGGCTGGTATCGAACCATCTATTAAAAGGAGGACAGGATATGGCAAAGGCAGTGAGTTATAAAGAGCTTGGTCTTGTAAACAGCAGGGAGATGTTCAAGGCTGCCATGAAGGGAGGCTTTGCTGTTCCAGGATACAACTTCAACAACATGGAACAGCTGCAGGCAATAATCAAAGGCTGTGCTGAAAGCAAATCTCCGGTCATATGTCAGGTTTCCAAGGGAGCCCGTGATTATGCCAATCAGACTCTTCTCCGTTACATGGCAATGGGTGCAGTGGAAATGGCCCGCAATGATTATGGGAGCAATATTCCAATAGTGCTGCATCTCGATCACGGTGATACTTTTGAGCTTGCGAAATCCTGTATAGAGACAGGATTCTCTTCTGTTATGATTGATGGCTCAGGCCATCCTTATGAGGAAAATATAGCCCTTACCAAAAAGGTGGTGGAGTACGCTCACGATCACGATGTAACTGTCGAGGGAGAGCTTGGCGTGCTGGCCGGCATCGAAGACCACGTTTCACATGCAGAATCTCACTACACAAGGCCGGAAGAGGTAGAAGACTTCGTAGCGCGAACTGGTGTAGACAGTCTTGCAATCTCCATCGGAACTTCCCACGGCGCGTACAAATTCAAGGTAAAACCCGGTGAGGAGCCACCGCCTTTAAAGTTTGAGATTCTGGAAGAAGTGGAAAAGCGCATCCCGGGATTTCCTATTGTGCTTCATGGATCTTCATCTGTGCTTCCGGAATATGTGAAGATGATCAATGATTATGGGGGCAGAATGGACAATGCTGTGGGAATCTCAGAGGAGCAGATAAGAAAGGCCGCCACGAGTGCAGTCTGCAAAGTCAATATTGACAGCGACGGGCGCCTTGTGCTTACCGCAATAATCAGAAAGGTCTTCCATGATAAGCCGGGTGAGTTTGACCCTCGTAAATATCTTGGTCCGGCGAGAGATGAGCTGGTGAAGATGATCATCAGGAAGAACAGAGAAGTGCTTGGCTCAGCCGATCACGCCGATGAAATCGTCGGTGCCGGGGTGTAGACGAACACCTCACAGAAGAAATGCAGGAGAGTGTCTCTGTCATGGAGGCGCTCTCTTCTTTTATTTGGAGGGATAGTCTTCAGCGGGCTATATTGTATGGCCAGATTTTATCTGTGGATGACGGTTTGTCGAAGGGACTGGTATAATACTTGATCAATAAGCCCACCACACTGTTTTTTTTCGCCTGGGAGATTACTACACTGGGGATGGTTATGGTAAGAATGCCCTTGCCGGGAGGCAGGGATACATGGTATTCAGTTAAACTGTCAAAGGTATCACGCCCAGCCATGTTACAGAATTGGATCAGTGCACAACTGTGAGCCGGGGTGTTTATATTAAAGGCCAGCTTTACAATAAACCTGGAGCGGATACATTCAGGTAGAATGCTTCCCGGCTGAGGATATACTGAGATAATCCGGATATAATCACTCGCTTCGGTCTTCTGCTCATATTCTGCCATCAATGTTCCGATTATATAGTTGATGCTGCTTGAGTAGGCGATCTCTCTGCCGTCCGGAGCGACAAGAGAGGCGACAAACAATAATCTCTCATTCTCTCCGGGGGGCTTGTCCATAGGAATGTCCCTTAGGCTGAGTGTCCTGTCGCCGCTGCCTTTCCTGATCGTTGCTTTGAATGGCGGGGCAAGCATCTCTATCGTCCCTGTTTCAGGTAGTCTGTAAAGATTGAGCACAATGCTGCCCTGACTGTATGAAGAAAGGGAATACTGAAGCTGAGCGGAATAGGTGAGTCTGGCAGGGGAGAGCACGAAGGCACTTGTTGAAGGCAATATGTTATTTATTCTGATGGAGTCTTTCCCGGTTTTTGATACAGTTTCCGTGGCTCCAAAGGCGAATGTGACGGTAATGTGCAGGAGAATATACAGTATACAAGGGATTATAAGCTTTTTTATTTCCATAGCGTTCTCCTCACTTGTCTGGTGCAGGTATCTTTCATCTTTACATTGTAATAATCCTTTTTTGCTGTATTGATGGTATCCATTCCTTTCCTGCACAACTGTATGACAGGAGATTCCCATACGGTGAACTCAGTATATACCTGGAAATGAAAAAATGTGCTATAATTTGAAGTAAGACGATCGGATGGCTGCTGTTCAAACGTCTATCTGGAAGACTGGCAGGTATCTATGAAGCATTTGCGTGACAGTAGAATAAAAGCACCTCTGGTTACATCAACAGTTTTTTACTTGCAGCCTGTTTTGTTTTTGTAGCAGGGTGTGGAGGCGGTGCCTATACCATGTATGCCACATACCTGCTTGAAAAGCAGGGTAAAGCCACTTCGGCGGATGGTTTGACATGGTCTTCTGATATGACAGAGGTAGAGTTTGTGGATGCCAATGGCAGCAGAATGACAGAGGATAACAGCGGTGTAGGTGATATCAGCGGCCTTCTGATGCCTTCAGGGAGTATCAGGCTATACACCAACTATGGAAGAACTGGCTCGACAGACATTGTCTATTTTGAGAAAAGGTGAGCCTTCGTATTATTAAAGTAAAATTTTGAGTCCCTCATTACTATGTGGAAATTGAAAAATATGTTATAATGTCAATGGGGGGAATATAAAGCATATGATCTGCGGCTGATAAATATGAAAGAAAGGTGAATAATGTGAACAAGTACTTTATATTTCCCAGGAAGAGATTCCGCTGGACAACTATTCACACGACCATGATGATAGCATTGTTTCTCCATTTCAGCTGTCTCTGCGCTTATGCGATATTCAGACCGGAAACCCAGAAAAAGGATTATGAATTTTTCGAGGTCAAGGTGGTTGAGCCGGAAGAGGTTAAGGAAGAGGCCAAGAAGGAAGAGACAAAGCTTAAAATGCCTAAGTCGGCTCCTCTGGTAAAGGATATGGAAGACTATGAGCCGGCACCTGCACCCACCTACAAGGAGGTTCCTTCTCTTCCAAGCAAGGCATATCCTACCGTTGCGCCTATGAATAAACAGGCAACTCCACCGTCACTGTCAGGATCCTCTTCAAGCAGTGGTCCTCCGGTTCTCGGAGTGAAAGGCGATCAGGGTGAATTCCGGGAAGATGGCGGTTGGGGACAGGGCAACCAGGGAATGGGAGACGGCTCTGGAGTACCTGATGGCCAGGGATGGGGAGGGCCTATTACAGGCGGCGACGGCGCCGGAGGATCAGGGCCGGGAGGATTTGGCGGTGGCAATGATTTCGGAAATACGGCACTGTCAGATAAAATAAAGGATATGCGCTGTCTGGGCTGCAAAGTAGATACACCGGGAGGTGCCTCGATCAGAAACAGAGATGAACAGCCGCAGTTGCTGAATTTTGAAAATGCCATAATGCGGCTTTTCAGGCAGCAGCCTGATCAGTCAAAGGCAAGGCAGCTTTCTATCCGGTTGAAGGTGGATGCCAGTGGCAGGGTATTGAGTGCATACATGGAACAGTCATCAGGGATTAAGGATCTTGATGATGCCTGTATCGCCTGGGGCAAGGCGATGAAATTTGCCACTTACTATGAGGATGGCAAGGCTGTGGAGTGTGAAATCTCTGTTCCGGTACTGGTAGAGCCTAAACAGTCTGATTAGAGCGAAGCATATCATTATTTGATTTTATTATTGCTTTTTGCTAATATTGTAAAATGGACAGATTTTTTTTTTACCTCTCTCTTTACTGATATTACTGGTCTTTTCAGCTGCACCGGTTGCGGCCGGAAAGATTGCGACATCGCTTAATCGGATAAGTGGTCCTGCCGGATGGTACCTGATCTCCTTTCCCTTTGAGTCAGTGAATAAATTCAGCGGATGGGAAGGTCCTCTTTATACCCTGCAGGAGGGAGCTTATTCCAGAAAAACAGCAAGAGCCGTTCGCCCTGGTCAGGCCTTCTGGATTTACAGTAAGGACAGTTTGAATCTCATCGTGGATGGCGATCTGAACGAATCGGTGGCGGAGACCTTGAGGCTGCGGCCTGGATGGAATATGATTGGTAATCCCTATCCGGCTTTTTTCTCCTGGTCTGAGGCTCAGGTGTTGTATGACAATACGCGTTTGAATGTCACAGATGCAGAGCATCGCGGATGGCTGCTCAACACCATAATCGGCTATGATCCCTCCTCTTCGGCATACCACAAGGTGCTTCCAGGCGGATATCTGGAGCCGTGGAAGGGGTACTGGCTTTACTCTTCTGTGTCCTGTGATCTCGTATTCCTAAATCCCAGCAAATCCGGAGCTGTCGCCAGTCTGGATCTCAGGACAGAGCCTCCTTCGATTCCGGCTGATGGAAAAAATACCTCAAAGGTAATTGTGAAAGTGACTGATCGTCGAGGCAATCCTCTATCCCATAAGATGGTACAGTTCTCCGTTTCTGAGGGAAGCGTCAAACCGGAAAAGCTTGCAACTGACGAGCAGGGAGAGGGAGCAGTATATGTGACTGCCACAAGAGCCGGAGTGGCTCAGATAACAGCAAGAGCCGGGAACCTCACAGGCACTTGTGCGATTTCTTACACCGCTCCATTGACGCCTCCTGATCTTCGGAAGGGGGAGATCAAGGTGCTTGCCACTTTTCCGGAAGAAGTTAGTGGCGCAGGAGACGGTATTGTGCTTGACGATAAATCAGTGAGGCTTTACTTTGACACCGGAGGGGAGATAGGCACAGTTGCTTCACCTGACGGTATAGTAATCAGGGAGAAGAAAACGGTGGCACTGAAATCCCTGAAAGGAGAGGGCATGCCGGGAGGCCCTTCAGTAATAAGGCTGGATGATGGAAGATATCGTCTGTACTACGATACCCATAAGAAACTGGAAAACAAGACTGGAAGCTGGATTTATTCCGCAATCTCTGATGATGGAATTCACTGGGAACGGGAAGGTCTCTGTTTCAGAACCAGTCACGAAAGCGATTTTGCCGGCACTGCCAGCGTTATAAAAACAAAAGAAGGTTTTTTCAGGTTATACTACGGAGAGAAGAGCGGCCTTATCTGCAGTGCCCGATCTCATGATGGAAGGAAATGGGAAGAGGAAGATGGTGAGAGAGGCAGAGGGGCCGATGCAGATGTTGATCTTCTGCCTGATGGCACATATCTGATGGTGTATACCAGGGTGCGGCCGGACATGTCAAAAGCCGATATATGGTGCGCCACTTCAACGGATGGACTTAAATTTGAGAATCACAGGTCGATTGCTACCTGTGATGATGAAGCCGAGCTTTATCACGATCCATTTCTCGTAGTCCATCCTGATGGAAATATAAGGGTGTATTACCTCAGAGATCCATATAACTCGAAGTATCGGATAAGGGCAGGGGAGTTTTCACAATAACACTGCCTGCAGGCCTTTCTGCCTGCAGACTGCGAGGAGAAACTTGGAACAGAGAAGACTGGGAAGAACAGAGCTGAGCGTCACATGTCTGGGTCTTGGCGGCATGGGGATATTGAACGGAAGAGATGCATCTCCCACTGAGGGTACAGAGCTTGTACAGGAGGCCATTTCGCAGGGCATCAATCTGATTGAGACCGGAAGAGGGTATTTCGATTCTGAAAAGATAATCGGTGAGGCTATGCCGAAATTGCGGGATAAGGTGGTGCTGGCCAGTAAAACCTACATGCGAACTGCCAGGAGGGCACAGAAAGAATTGGAGGAGAGCCTGGAGCGGTTGAAGACAAAAAAGATAGATATTTATCAGATTCACTATGTGCAGTATCCCCAGGAACTGGAGCAGGTAATGGCCAGAGGCGGTGCGCTTGAGGCGCTCAGGGACGCTCGCTCACAGGGAGTGATCGATTTCATAGGCGTCACCTCTCATAATCCTGAGGTGCTGAGCGAGGCGCTCAGGACTGATCAATTTGATACTGTGCAGCTGCCGCTCTCGGTTGTGGAAAGAGAGTTCTTCGATCTGGTATATCCGGTGGCCCGTGACAGGGATATCGGCATAATGATAATGAAATCTCTATGTGGCGGCAATATAAGGAGCATTAAAGAGGCGTTGAGATATGTTCTGAGCCACGAGGTGTCATCGGTGCTTATCGGGTGTCAGAGCATTGAAGAGCTGAAAGAAGATATCGAAGTGGCGGAACATTTCAGGCCTCTGTCAGATCAGGAGAGGATGCAACTCATGGAGGAGGCCAGGAATCTTCCCGACAAGTTCTGCCGCCGCTGCCGTTATTGTGAGCGGCGCTGTCCTGCCGGAGTTCCGGTTTCCGATATATTCCGTATAGAAGACTATCTTATTCTGAGTGCCACATATGCAAGGGATGAGTACCGCAAGCTGAAGATAAACGTCACTGATTGCAGGGAGTGCGGCCAGTGCGAAAAAACCTGTCCCTACGGTCTGCCGGTCCGGGAATATTTGAAGAGGGCCCATAAAAGGTTAACCAGAGGAAAGGTAGAAGATTTTGCTGTGAATGTTTTACGCAGGTTGAAGCTGTATGATCTTGCAAGAAAGCTGTTTTTCGATCTGATGGGCCGGGTTCCCAGGAGGTAGATCCATGTTCGACAGAATAGAAAAAAATGTAGTATTCGGCATCGTATCATTATATGATTTTGAAAACAACGCTGTGAGGATTCTGGCGGCTCTCACCCGGGCTCAGGGTTTCAAAGCAGTTGAGATTTATTTCAAGGACTGGAAGAACAACTATTTCGAGCCTCCCACTGAGGTCGAGATCAATAATCTGCTCGCCATTATTAAAGAGCAGGGGATCAATCTCCTGGGCTTTTCGGTAAGGGCAACGGCCTATCACAACGTAGCTGCTCAGCTTACCAGGGCGGTGAAGAATAAGTTTGATATCCCCGTTATCTGGGGCGGAACCCACGTGCTTCTTTCGCCTGATATGTGTATCGAATCTGCCGATGCGCTCTGTGTCAGCGAGGGCGAAGTTGCAATGCTTGAGCTTTTCAGGCGTATCAAGGCCGGTGAGTCTTTGAAAGAGACTCCCGGTCTCTGGGTCAATGAAAAGGGCGAGACACTGAAGAATCCTATGAAAAACCTCTGTGAAGATCTTGATACGCTGCCCTTCAGGGATTATAGTTCATCGGATAAATATGTGGTTTTTGGGAGAAAGATAAGGCAGGAAGATCCGATGGTCATTGATCCGGTATACCGAATGATGTGCTCCCGCGGCTGTCCGTTTAATTGTGCCTACTGCTATAACAGCGCAATCGTCACAATCTATAAGGATAAGGGCAGGTACCACCGCATCCGCTCTGTTGATTCTGTTCTTTCCGAGCTCAACAGCTCCCGTAAGTCCTTTAAAAATCTCAAGAGAATAAGATTTGATGACGAAGTGTTCATTTTTCAGGATCAATGGGTAGATGAGTTCTGTGAACGCTATCCTCGAGAGATTGGGCTGCCCTTTGAGATTTTTACTGAGCCCAAACTGGTGAAATTTCCCTATATGGAAAAGCTGCGGAAGGCTGGGCTTGATGTGGTCTATATGGGAGTGCAGAACTCATACCGAATCACCAAAGAGCTCTATGACAGGCATACTGCTGAAGATACCATCCTGGGGGCAGGGAGGATCTTTCACGATCTGGGAATTGACGCCCGTTATCAGATTATTGTCGATGATCCGCTTTCCAATGAGGAGGATCGGGAGACGCTCTTTGAATTGCTCACCAGGATTCCCCGGCCATATGAGCTGTATCTGTTCTCCCTTACTGTATTTCCTAATACGACACTGGCTTCGAAACTTTTGCAGGAAGGCCTGATCAGTGAGAAAGACGTGGAAGGAATATCAGCCCAGAAGACTTTCAAGCAGATGCGGGTCAGCCTGAACTATCCCAGGCCTCCTAACGAGACCTTCTGGGTGAGCATACTGGTGCTAATTTCAAAGAATTTCATCCCCCTGTGGCTTATAAAATCTCTTGCAAAAAACAAGTTTCTCATGCATCATCCTCAGCCGCTGGTTATCTTTGCTCAGGTGAGCAATGTGTTAAAGATGGCCGTGGTTGTCATGAGGATGATAGCCCGGGGAGAGTTCACCCTCACCCTGCTGCGCCGCTGGACCAATTTCAGGTCTCTTATCACACAGTGAGCTGTTTCAGGGCATTATCAGAGAAAGGAAAAAATTGTGGAGCAAAAGCAGTATACTTTCTGGGAAAGGATTATGACAATAAAAAGACGGGAGATGTATATGGTTCTTCCCGGTTATATTTTTGTGCTGATTCCAACTGCAACAGGTCTTGCATTTCTGGGACGATATATCGACAGCCGCTTGGGGCTGAAGCCTTTTGTTATCCCGCCGCTTTCTCTCATCCTCTTTGCTTTGTTAACGGCTGTTGGATTTTCTATTGTCTTCTGGAGCTATACATATCTGGTGATCGAGGGGCAGGGAAGTTCGGCAACCCATCTGGGGGGGCCGACCAGGCTGGTCACAACCGGTCCTTATGCACTGGTGCGCCATCCCTCGATTGTGGGTAAATTTCTGGGAGTTCTGGGACTGGGATGTCTTTTTGGCTCGGTGACTTTTACCTTTATTATCCTGCCACTGCTTTTAACAGGCTCATTGCTTCACAACCGCATCAATCAGGAAAAATACTGCATCAAGTGCTTCGGTGAAGAGTATGAGCGTTATCGGGAACAGGTGCCAATGATTCTTCCCAGGCCCCGTAAGGTTCTGGAGTTTCTCCAAGGTGAGGAGAGAAAGCCCTGAAGCCGGCTGAACTATCTTTACCATATGTCAATTATCTGATATAATAAAAAATTGTTTGAGAAACTAGAAAAAGAATAAATAGAAGGGTTTGTGAGGCATGAAAGTTCTTCTTGTGAAACCGCCAAAGTTAAACCAGGTGTGGGTTGGCATTCCTGATATCTTCAATGCAAAGGATATATATCTCTATCCTCCGCTATGTCTGATGACGCTTTCGGGATACCTCAAGCCTAACTATCCCCAGCATAAGATAGAGATACTGGACACTGTTGCTGACGGGCTTTCATACACTGCAACAGGAGCGCGTATCGGGGAGATAAATCCAGGGATCGTAGGGGTGAGAGCTCTTACACATAATCTCATCGATGTGGTGGAAACTGTCAAGGAGGCGAGGAAAGCCTGTCCAAAGGCCCATATTACATTAGGGGGGCCGCATCTCAGAGTTTACCCTGACCAGGCAATCGGTCTTCCTGAAGTGGACTCGGTGGTACTGGGAGACGGTGAGGTGACCATAGGGGAGCTTGCCAATGCTCTGGAAGAGGGCAAAGATCTGGAGACAGTGGCAGGAATATATTTCAAGAAAAACGGGCAGATCATTAAAAATGAGCCACGTGAGCCCATTCACGATCTGAACTCCCTTCCCTTTCCGGATCGCAAGGCGCTCATCGACAAGCCTTACTTTACTCCTGCGATGAGAAAGACAAAGTGTACCACGCTGATAAGCAGCCGCGGATGCCCCAACCGCTGCTCATACTGTTCGACTCATAAGCTCTACCGCAACCGTACAGCTCTGAATATAGTTGATGAAGTGGAAGACTGCGTGTCAAACCTTGGAATCGAGGAGATTCTCTTTCTGGATGATACCTTTAATATTGAGAACGAGAAGGTAATGGATGTCTGCAGGGAGATACTGAAGCGCAAGCTCAAGCTGGAGTGGGGCTTCAAGGGCGCCTGCAAAAACGTCACTCCTGAGCTGCTGGGGCTTGCCCGGGAGGCTGGGTGCACAAAAATTCATTACGGTGTAGAAACATGGAGTAATGAAGGTCTGAAGTCCATCAACAAGAGTGTTACTATCGACGAGATTATACAGGCCTTCAAGTGGACCAGGAAAGCCGGAATCAGATCCATCGCATTCATGATGATGGCATGCCCCTTTGAGAAAACCAGGGATGACGTTCTGAAGGCCAAAGATTTTATCAGGAAGCTGGATCCTGATTATGTAGTCTATTCAGCTTTTTCTCCCTATCCGGATGTCCCTGTATTCAAGGAGGGGGTCGAACTGGGGCTGTGGAAAGAGGACTGCTGGGATGAGTTTCTCCGTAATCCCAGAAAAGGCTACGATCTTCCGACTTTCTGGACCCAGTATTTTACGGCTGATGACCTGATAGAGCTTTTCAAAGAGCTGAACCGTGATTTCTACTACAATCCCAGGACAATGATGCGAAGCCTTTCCAATCTGAGGAGCCTGGCAGAGCTCAAGCGCCTGGTGCGTGGCGGCCTTACCCTTCTGAAAATGGAGATGATGAACCGCGGCCGGATTTAACGGTCAGATGCACTCAGGCTGTCACAGCATTGCAGGCAGCTCTGGGAAAACAGGCACTGTTGAATCCGGATTGTACGTCTGATAATCCCTCACGACTTGCGGGTGAGGGCGAGATAGGCAAAGAGTCCCAGGCCCTGCATATAATACTTGCGGGCATAGGGGCTTTTCAGTTTGCCCAGATGTTTCAAAATGGTCGCCGGCTTGAGGTAAAAGCGCCTGTAAAGCTCCTTCTGTTTCTTGATGAGGTAGTCTCTGGTAAGTCCTTTCGGGACGAAGACAGGCTCAAAGAAGTTAAACTGCGCAAAATCCTCTTTTTTAAAAGAGCCGTAATACTCTGCCAGATCATACTGAGGTGTGCCTGGAAGAGGAGTGTTCAACTGAACCGTAACGTCAGCGAGCGGCAGTGAGACGGCAAAGTCAATGGTCTCCTCTATGGTTTCTTTGGTGTCTATCAGATGACCGATGATGAAAAATCCCTTGGTACTGATGCCGATTTCATGGCACATATCTGCCACCTGACGCACACGTTCTTTTGTAATGGCTTTCTTGATGAAGTTCATCACTTCCTGGCTGCCGCTCTCTATCCCCAGGCGCACTCTCCAGCACCCGGCAGCTTTCATCTTCTTGAGCAGCTCCCGGTCTACCACATCGACACGGGTTGAGGCTGTCCAGGATATGTTTACTTTTTCCTGCAGCATGAGGTCACAGAATTCTTCTGTACGCTCCCGGCTTGCGGTGAATGTGCTGCCTACAAAAAATATCTCTTTTACTCCGAAGTTTTCCTGAAGGTGCTGTATCTCCCGTATATGATAGGCGGCGCTGGGAGTGCGGTATCGGTTCCCCATGGAGGCGGTGCTGCAGAAGGCGCATTTGAACGGGCAGCCGCGATTGGCTACTATGCTGAGTTTGGGCATGTACTGCACATCTGTCAGCAGGGAGTGATATACATCGATATTTCTCAGCAGGTGGCGCGCCGGAAATGGAACAGTGTCAAGATCGTCAATGAGTGGGCGCGGTGGAGTGAAGATGACCTGATCATCTTCACGATATGCAATTCCCTTACACTGTCCGGCAGGTCTTGTGCCTGCCAGCACCTCAAGCAGCTCCAGTATTGTGTGCTCTCCCTCACCTATCACGCCGTAATCGAAGCAGTCGAATGACATGGCGTGGTCCGGTATGTCGTTCATATGGTGGCCGCCCAGTATTATGGGAATTGAGTCTCCAGCCCATTCTTTGACATGACAGGCCAGTCCAACGGCACGATAGAATCCGTTGGTGGTGGAGGTGATCCCCAGCACGTCAAAGTTTCCCTTTTGTATGTATTGACGCACATCCTCATGGGATAAGCGTTCTGCAGCTGCATCGAGCACATCGACAGCAATGCCGGCACGTTCAAGAACAGCGGCGAGATAGCAGATCCCAAGAGGCATGGCGTTTGCAAAGAGTGCCAGAGCCACAGGGTTGCTGTACTCTCTCTGGTCAAGCGAGGGATTTACAAATAACACTTTCATATTATTTCACTCCATTTCGTAGATTATCACTTCATCGCTCTTATACACAGGTTTACCGAACAGTGCCTCCATTGCATTCTGCAGGCGTGTAATGAGCGCCTGCTGCAGTTCCTCCGTATCCTCCCGGAGGATGTGAAAGTTAGCCTGCCTGCAGTATTCGGGGTAGAGAACCAGGAACCGGAACCCCATTTTTTTTACCGCTACAAGGTCTTCCGGGGCAAAGGTTGGGAACGGTATGTACAGGTCATTGAGCTCATTAAGGTATACCAGAAAGGAGTTGCTCCTCCAGAAACTGGTAAATTGCTGTGGATGGTCCCAGGTAGCTGAAATACCAGGGCCTCCCAGTATTTTCCTGTTATGTGCCATCTGATTGATTACACTTTTGGCACAGTAAAAGAAGGGCAGCTCTATGATGTCGCCTTTTTCAGCGGCCAGACTCTTGAAAACTCTCGGTATTTTAACAGGAGACATCTCAAAGGGGAGTATTCTCTTCATTTGAAATGTCTCATAAAGAGTGAAGAATATGAGGATCAGCACCACAGAACTGCAGATGATTTTACGGTTGTCGGACCTTATCCTGCTGAAAATCCATTCCATGTTCACGGTGAAAAGGACTCCTGTGATAATAAGCACCACAGACATTATTCTCAGGGGCCAGAAGAGGCGGGAATACAATGGGACATATTTATAAAAGAAATAATAGGGCAATTTGATATCGTAATGAGTGCCGTTAAAAAACAGATAAGGTCCCATTGCCAGCGAGAAGAGGAAGAGCATGGTCAGAATCCAGTGATAGCCGCATTCTTTCATCCTGAAAAAAGACAGAAACACTCCGATTGCGATAAGTACCAGGGGATAAAAGAAAGGCTCGCTGTCGATGCGGGCTGAAAGCTGGAAGGCAAATTTTCTGGGGTCAGTGTCCTCATCAGTCTGCAGCATTTCAGACATTGTCGGATAATCCTGGAAAAATGGTGTCTGCGGCATACCACCTTCGGTTTTAATCTGTGTGAAGAAGGGAGCGATAAAAGGAATGACCAGAATGGCGAAGAGTCCATATGACATAATCAGGCGGATAATCTGAGGCCTGCCAAGTCTGGCTCTGTAAAAGAGGGCATAAAACAGTAAAAAAGCGGCGGTGAAGATAACGAGAAACATCCCGTAAAACCAGTACAGCAGGGCGTTAATCAGCAGGATAAGGGCCAGATACACGATATTTCTGCGGCGGTCTTCCTCCAGAAGCTTTAAAAAGAAAAGTATATATAGTGCCGGCGTGGCAATGACTGTCTGAATTATACGTCCGCACTGCAGCTCATTAATTGTGAAATGGTTGAAACTGACAAGAAATCCGGTGAGAAATGCAAGCATATGATTCTCTGTGAAGCGTCGGGCCAGCGCATATACGGCAAGGCCGTTGACGATCATTATCAGGATGCAGAATATATTATAATAGCTTGGGAATCCGAAGAGACAGAGAAGAGGAAAGGCAAAAAAACAGTCGAGGTTGTTTTTGAAAAGCAGCAGCACGTTTCTTCCCACAGGGGAATAAATCATGTCGCAGAAATTGATATCATGCCCATTCAACAGGGCGTACTTAACCCACCAATGGTACCAGAAGGTGCCTTCGATATCGGGGCTGATATCATAAGGGTAACGAATGACTTCCTCATTCAGAACTTCTATGAGAGGCCAGGTCACTACTACTGCAATGACCAGGTAGCCCAGCCCGGCATACAGGTAAGGCAAAAGTGCTCTGATTTGTTCTTCGAGTTTCTTCATGCTGTTTACATATCTGTCCTTACCGGTTTAAACATCTGTACAGAAAAGATGGATTGGGCAGCGAGACCGATGTTCCCAGGCAGATGGTTTCATAGTTTTTGCCGAAGATTCTCTTCAGGTGCTGGTCGGCAAGAATTGAGGTAGTATTGTTGGCATACAGCAGCATGTCAGGATGCGACTGTGCAATACGCTTCATGCTCTCAATCTTTTCACTGTCCTCCATTCCCATCAGGAAGCTGGTGCCGCCGATATAGAGCTTCACTCTTTTTCCTGTAGCCTTTTCTGCTTCCTGTATAATACTCTCCATTCCCGGTGCTCCCTCGCCGACAATCAGGGCAATGCCCTGATTAATTTTCACTACAATGTCAGCTTCACATTCACCTGTTGTTTCGCCATTCCGGTTCCTGTCATGAATGGGAAGAACAAGAATCCCGAGGCGACTGCTCATCTGGTTGTAACCTTCAGGAAGGATGTTAAGGTTCTTTACCTCAAAGCCCTGGGCGGTGAAAGTTTCCCCGCCTCTTTTTCCTGGCGGTACGAATACCGGCAACAAAGGCCGATTCTCCATTATCGTTCCCATTCCTCCACTGAAATACTTCGGATCCAGATTGGATATTACGATGTAGTCCAGATCGACAGGAGCTACCAGCACGTCAATGTTGGCCACCTCATAGGAGGCAACATAGAGGTTGAACTGCTGCGACTCAGGATTCTCTCCAAGGTTGAAAAATACGTGGCTGATGCCGTCGTATAAACGATTGATCTTCATTCTATGGTCTTTTTCGTTGTAATAATCGGAATAAGTGCTGGCGAGTTTATCGCCGGCTTCTACCTGATCGTAAAGTATCAGATTGAATGTCTGGCTGTTGTCTGGTTTAAGGAGAGACCATACCGGGTTCAGGGAAATGAGGCTTCCAGGCGGGATGCGCTTACTGGCAATATCCGGCCAGGACTGCCCGGAGAAGGAATGGCATTTGTCAATCATCTGGTGTGCGTATATCTTTGTAGCCTCACGCTTTGACCTTTCACGGGGCTCTTCTTTCCCTGTGCTCATCTCCTTTCTTTGACTGATGAAGTCTCGCAGCGGTAAAATCATAGTTATGATGATTAATAGCTCCATAATGACGACAAAGGCTATTTTGATATATAATCCTGAAGAGCTTTTATCTTTCATGATGTATTTTGACGGCCCTTCCTTCAGTCATTTCTTATGAGATTCTACAAGACATAGATCCAGCGATCTTTCTGTTTTACGGGATCACCAAGAAATCTATCCAGAAATTTCGAGAATTTCAGCACATTTTCTTCTGGAATCAATCCCTTATGCAGTATAATATAGCGATAGTTCATGGCTTTCAGCTTTTTTATATCGTCATATATCTGAAAATCCGGAGGCGCTTTCATCTCCTGTTTCGGCATCTTACCAAAGGAGTCGAAAAAGTTTGTATCCGGCGGGGCTTCGATATCAGACATGCTCAAAAGATATCTTAAAAAGGAGTTTCCTTCAGTAGAGTAAGGAAAGGTGACTCCCCATCCGCAGGGGATGGGCTTTTTATGAATGGTAAGGTAGTATATGTAGATCTGATTTGCCTGATATTTGACATTGAGTTTCTGATCCTTTAAGAACATAAATGGAAGATCGATTATCGAATAATCGTCTTTGTCGCGTGCCATTATCCTGTACAGCAGAGGCTTTTCTATTACGCTGAACGGGAAGGGGCGGGGAAGCGGGGAGAAATAAACATATTCAATGATGATTATGAATCCAATCAGGACGGTTATGGCGGTTTTTACAAAGGCACTTTTTATTTTTCCTGTGATCCATGCTACTCCAAAGCCGGCTAAAACTGCCAGCGCCATATTTACCAGCAGCGCCATGCGATAGGGATGGTTGGAGACTTTGAAATAGGGAAAAAATTTACCGAAATATGCATATAAGCCCAGATACTTCTTGTTAGCCAGCGCCCAGAGGTGGCAGCACTTATTTCCTATGGTGAGCGTCGGTCCGAGGGTCAGGATAAAGAAGAGCAGCAATAAAACAGTCCAGAAGATTACATCTCCTTTTCTGAAGTTAGAGATAAGTCCCGTCAGGGCAAGCAGAATAGCCACCAGGCCAAGGTAGACAATCTGGTGATAGGGAAAGAAACGGTTCGTCGCTTCTCCCTGGCCGCGGGAGAAAAAGTCCAGCAGATCGGGAGAATTTACTCTGATAAAGGTGTAGTTCTTGTCGCTGCCTCGCATCAGAACATCTCCCTGTCTTGAACCTCCCTGCTGCTTCAGGGTTAATTGCTGTGAGAGTGCAAATGGATAGATAAGAATTGTTCCCAGGGAGAGTGCCAGTATGGTTTTTTTCACTACCCCGGCCTTGTCCTTTTTGGTGTCATGATACCAGAAGAGGTGATAGAGAAAAAGTGCCGTTGCTAACATCAGGGCGAAGAGTCCATAATACCAGCTGCTGAAGATGGTGAGAAAAAACAGGATGCCGCAGCTCAGAATATTATCAAGCTCTCTCTCTTTTTCTCTGTAGAGCCTGAAAATATACAGCACAAAAAGGGGAATCCACATTATATGCACGAACTCGGAGACACCGTCAATATAACTGGAAAAACGGGCAGGGCAGAAGCCCAGGATAATTCCTCCCACAAAGGCTCCCAGGCGGTTCCGGGTGAGATAATATACCAGGAAATATGTAGCCAGAGCCCCTCCTGCCAAATTGATCAGGAATATGAGGTTATAGTCAGCCGGGAAACTGCAGAAGGGAGACAGTATGAGGGCATAGATAGCCGAAAGTGGATCGACGGGATAGAGAACACCGCCAACCGGGTAGTTTATTCTGTCAATGTAAAGAGAGAACATATGTTTTTCCATCAGGCATTTTTTTACCCACCAGAGAGAAAAGATGCCGGTCCGAGGAAGGTCTGTGGCGAAATACCCTGTTATGAGGCGGTTGATATTAAAACTGACAGGATATGTGATGAGCACGGTAAAGGAAAGATAAAGGAGAGTAATATAGACGATGTTAAATTGTTTCCAGTAGTCCTTCTGATGCAAAAAGGAGAAAAAATCTACAATCTTTTTAAATATGATGCTCATTTTATCTCCGATTATTCAGTAAGGAAATACTATCATACTCAGAAGCACAAGTAATTACAGCATTGAAAACTGGAAATTCAAACAAATTCTTGATTTCAGGCGCTTTATATCCTGAAACTATCAATGTGTATTACTATATAATTTTTGATAATCAGTGCTTTTCCCTTTTCCAGGATCAGCTATTTGCAGATTTACTGCCTATCATAGACGTTCCTCAGGCTTAATGTATATGGAATTCACTGTGTCATAACAAAACATGCATCTGCAGGACGGAGGCCTTAATCGCGTTCCACCTCAAGATTACTGCCAGAATCTGTGCAAGATGAGTGAAATGGTGAGAAAAGCGGGAGCGGATGTAATTCTTCTTAAGATGCAGCCGCCGGCAAATGGGTTTCCGTGAAGGATTTCGAGCAAGACAGTTGAAGCTTATCTGGCTGCGATTGGAAAGGCAGGGCATGAGATTTCTGCTCCGGTGGTGAGCCAATGGAGGCTTTGCCTGACAGAGGTGAGTTGCAGGAGGATGCTGCACCAGAGGAGAAATATCCACAGGCAGGGGAGGGTCTGGCAGAATTCTCGAGCTGATTCTGCCGTAGATTGTTTTGATTCTTATACAAACGCGCATTATAAATTGCACTATCAAAACTTCTGGAATCATCTATCAATGCTCATTTGGCAATTTAGAATGCTGCAGTTTGTTATGCTGGTGAGTATAAAGATGGCATTTCCGATATTCACAATCAGTTCTTGAAATAATGATAAAAAAGACTGTCAACAGGCTTCTGAAAAATGTATTTTTCTGGGTGTTTGTAGCAATACTCGCTCTGGTGCTGTTTATATTCCTGTTCGAGCATTACGAATCCATGGGGACAAACAAATACTATAATCTCTTCTAGAACCATCTGCCAGCCCCATCCAATACCTGCACTCCAGGCCTTTTCATCGTCTTTGCCATTAAAAGAGACTCCCGCTGCAGTTCCTCAAAGTAAATGGAGGCTGCAAACCGCCAGATCGACCGGCAGTCCTGCCTCCAAATCATTCTCGCATCGATAACCTTTTGTTTATGGAAGGAAAATCACGATACTTTCAACATTACTTCCAGCCTGCTGGCAATGAGATGGGAAATGTTACCAGCATGTGATGTGTCATTGTTACTATTTCTTCTGGATGCCTCTGGGTGGATTTCGAAAGTTCTCTCTTTAACAGCTTTTGATTTACCTGAGGTTTGTGTCTTGGTGAGGGAACCGGATCTGTGGATATTTGTGGTGTTTTCGAATACGAAGTCAAGCATTTTTCTCCTCCATTGCCAGCCTTATTGGCCTGTTTTTTTATCTTCTATATTCTTATTAAACCACTCCATCCTGTGACAAACAAGTTACAATTGTGATCCAATTTTGTGACAGGGGTAGGGGGTGTGAAAGCCTCAGACTTTGTCTTCATTGCACTGTTTTGCCTGTCAGCACCTTTCTCTCTCTGACATATTTCAGGAAAGGCCTTTCATCTCCGTGAGAGCGTGGACCGAAGGTGAAGGTGAGGTTGTGAGGCGCGGTGCCTTCTATCTTCAGAGTCAATAGGTTGTGCAGAAGCCTTAGATGGTGCTTTTCGCAGAGGCACAACAAGTTTTCAGGCTCATCGGTACCGCCTTTCGAGCGCCATATGATATGATGAACGTGAAGGTTACGGCGGCAGTTGCACCCAGGCACCTGGCAGCGGAAGCGGTCACGCTTCAGGATGGCATAGTCCCTGGTAAATCTGAGGTGAGCTTTTTCGGTGAGCAGCCAGCCCTGCAGCAGAGTTGCCAGAAAGCCTTCTGCCATTTCAATCGGAGGGCAGCCTTCAACCGGGTATACCGCTCCTTCTGCAACAGATTTCCTGAGCCAGATTGCAAAGACTGTGTTCCAGAGGTCGAAGAGCTCTTCAGGGAGAAAGAACTTTATCGACATCGTCATCCTGGGGACTGACTCCTTTTTCTCGAGAATCGACTCTTCCCTGAAAGAAAATGGAGTCTGTCCCCACTTCAACCTGTGGGTGGTATTCTGTCGGGAGCCGCTGTCATCTTCGAGTATGTCCATCAGAAACGTCTCTGCAGCATCTGCATCGTGAGGCATCGTGCAGATTTCTCGGGCTTTTACCAGTGTCTCTTCATTGTGCACGGTAGCGTTGGGGCAGTTGCGGTTGGCGCCGCTGTGGTCGGAGCAGTTGCTGTTGGAGCCGCTGTGGTCGGAGCAGTTGCTGTTGGAGCCGCTGTCATGAGAGCAGGCTCCGTCTGAGCAGTTGCCATCTTTGCAGGTGATTCCCAGGGGAGAGGCGTCTGCTCCGGATTTTGCGGCAGGCGAGGCAGGTTCGAGAGACGCACACAAGGAGGTTTCTGTCCCCTGCCCTGAGTTTGCCTGATGCGCACACAAGCCGCCTGTGCTGCCCTGACCTGTGTCACACACACACAAGGGATTTCCCTTGACAATCCTGGCGACTTCAGCCTCATATGCCTCCAGCTCATCAATATCTTTGAAGTGCTTCCACGGCTCATCGATGCAGGGGGCGTGCTCCATCAGCAGCCTCTCATCGCTGTTTTCTTCAATCGGCCACGAAAGCTCTGATGAAGAGCGCTGATACCACGAGCCGGTTCTCAGTATATCCTTCATCTCTTCAGAAAGCTCGTGATACCTGTCGTCGGTGATGTAGCGGAAGCCTGGAAGGATGTTGTAGAAGACTGAGGCAAAGCAGTCATATTCGATGATCCTCGCGCAGCGCTCCACCTCCTCCTTCAGCGTGATAACTGATACGTGGGCTGCATAATCTATCCAGATCTTCTCATTCTCTGCAGTGACAACCCTGAGAATCTGCTGTGCCTGCTCTCTGGAGATGAGCTTCTTTCTGAAGGCCTTTTCTACAAGGGGATGACGCCTGAACCCATTGACAAGGTTTATCAGCCTGTACAGCATTGGCTTCGGGAGCTCGCATCTCTTCTTCCCATACTCGATGATATGTCTGAAGTTCAATATTCTGTGAAGACTCCAGTCATCAATAGCTCTGAGAATCTTCCCGATACCCACATCGAGCTCCTGACGGTTCCTGCCCAGTTCAATGAGCTTTGCCGTAATCTCTTCCAGAGTATCAGGGTTTTCGTGGAAGGAAGGCGGGAAGATGATGCGCCGTCCTGTCAGATCTTCATCGTCATCATCTTCTTCAGAGCCGTGCAGATGAGCTTCGTCTTCAGGGCCGTGGTGATCGACTTCATCAGGAACAGAGGGACAGTCTGATCTCAGCTCTTCGTCTCTCTCATCCTCTCTCAAATTGTATCTGTAGAACGCCGGGAGCATTCCGGATTCGAGAGGAGCCGGTGCTCCGAAGCCTGATCCCTTCCCTGATGAGATGTAATCTGCCAGCAGTGCCTCTATGAATCCGCTGATTGGGCCATTGTAGTGCTCTTTGTTGCGGAAATGCTCAAGCGCGAAGTCCCAGGCAGGTGCGAGCCTGTTGGATACGTTGAAATACATCATCACCCCCTGCCGCTTCTCGTCATTCTCTTCAGACGGAATGGCAGGAGCGCAAGGAGTGAAGGCATCGTCACTGCAGGAGCTCCCAGGGCTGATGTTATCCTTTTCAGCAGCTTGTGCGACTAAACCCTTTTCTTTGAGAGCCTCATCGACCGCCCTTTCGAGAGCCCTGAGCGATAGATTTTGCGCCTTTTAAAGCCACTCCGCCTCATTTTCAGCTGTCAGAACCCTCGACAGATGCCTGAGAGCGCTCTTCGAAATCTCTCCCTGTCGAAAGGCTTCTTTCGTAATCTGCAGAGCCGAAAATATCTTGTGGTTGTGCATCAGCTCCGAGGCCAGACGCCCTGAAAAGTCCAGGTGCTCGACTGCGAAAGTGCCTATTGAGCGGTGCCCCAGGTTATCCTCGCCCTTCTTCTTTTTGAAAAGGGTCAGTACCTCGCCGAGCCTGAGATCAATCTCGCGGCGCATCTGAAGCATCTTATCCAGCTTCCTGTCCCCCTCCTGTGCGGCATCGTGCCTGTCTATCGAGCGGGTTGATATCTTCTCTGCAAATTCATCCACAGTGTCCAGATCACAGAGAGGTTCGCCTTCCTTCATGAAGTGCACTTTCCTGCAGGCGCAGTAATGAAAGCCTTCGACTGTGCCTTCATCCCACGCAAAGCTGGAAGGATCGTTGTCCCTGATATCCATGTAATCCCCAATGCAGCAGGGAATATCAACTCCAGGGATATCGAAAGGCTCTTCGGTGAAATATTCTTTGAGTATCATACTATAATTATACTTTATACAGCAGGAAAAATCAAAACACCAGATCCTGAATAATCCTATAACAGAGAGGATACAGAGGCCCGTTTGCATGCTTTCTTTGAGGCTTTTGAGGCAGAGGGAGAGAAAAATGACTCAGAGACCCTTCTGAGGCCCGATGTGAGCCCTCCTGATGGCGTTCTTGCCTGCTGAATGTTATGATTCCGGACATTGGAAGGAGCCTGAAAATATTAAGATTCAGTAGATACCCCTACCTCGGAACTTCTTCGGGAGCAGTGGCAGCCCCCTTGTTGGTAACGACGGCGTTTGCCGGGCGTTCCTCTGCCGGCAGTCTTCATCGCTCCCCCGGAATGATTTCCATTCTTGCAGCTTTCAGGAGCGCCTGGCTCGGCTGTGCACACCCATGAGCCTGAAAATGGCATCGAAGTGGTGCTTCACCGAGGGGTAGGTGAGGCACCACTTCGGTGTTCTCCCTCTTTGTCAGGGATTTTTCCTTTTTGACGGCCGGGGTAGTGATGAGGAGATCACTGATTCGGTAAGCGAGGGGCTGATATATGGCGTGCCGTTCATGTCGTGGAGACTGTTGTCGATTATGCCCACATCGACAGGAGTGGTTTTAAGGAAGGTAAGGGCGTCGCCGGCCTGTTCAAATTCTCCTTTGACAGTGAACTGCTCAATGCTTTCCTGGGTCAGTGCCAGGTTCTCCCGCAGTATGGCGTGGTCCTCTATGTTGGAGATCGGTCAGGATGAAGTCGATCTGTGCTCAATTCGACTATTCTGCCCAATCGTTTTTATACGTTTTGGCAATGTTAGGTCGTGTGCCAAGATCACATGGTCGGCAATTTAATGACGTGGTTAAGCCTATGAAAAGAGCCAAAATGATGTCTCAGGACATTACTCGATGTTGTTATCTTGTGTAATTGGGAGATAAAGCTCTTTGGCTTTTTATCATGACCTGGCGAGTAAATATTCCTCATTTTCGACAAGGAAAACTTTAAGAAAATTCCTTCTCCGGGAGTCAGCTGCCAGGATGCAATCCTTTACATCATAACAAAATATTCAATTAAGGAAATTAAGCTCCATCATTTTTGTACTTTAGTCCCGGCAAATTTGTACTTTAGTTCAAGAAATAAGCTTGCTAAGACATGAATAAACTCTCATAATAAAAAATGGGTTGCTATTTGTATCAACACAATATCAATTACTCTTGCAATCAAAACACCAGTGCTTCAGGCCTTATACCATGAACTATAACTCCCCTGATACCGATGTTTTTTTATTCAGACGACAAAGCGGAAGGAGCATGGAAAATGAGAAAGATTCATTCGATGGCAGTGATTATGGCACTTATCTGGTGCGCACTAGTGATCGCAGGATGTGGCGGTGGAGGAGGCTCCACAGGATATAGTGGAGGAGAAGGAGGAGGTGCCTCCACTACGACAGGCACACCTGCGTTAACAGCGGTGAACAACCTCTCCAGTCAGGGTCAGTCTCTCCGGCCCGGCGACTGGATCGAAGTGAAGGGCAGCAATTTCGGCGCGACACAGGGAAGCAGCTATGTGGGCTTCACCAACGGCACCACTTCGACACAGGCTGCACTGTATGATTCATGGAGCGATACAAAGATTGTGTGCCGAGTCCCTGAAGGCACACCCATGTCTGAGCGGTATGCCGTAAGGGAGATTACAAACGTCTTCGTGTCAACAAACGGAGTGGGGAACAGCAACACCTATTCCGCACCGTCTGACCCCACGCCTAATCCAACTCCCCAGCCGACACCTCCTTCACCGACACCTTCTCCCACCGGCACGACTTCTCCTACGCTGCGGTGACAATGGCCATCCAGACCAACCCTCCTGGAGATGCCATATTGGGCGGAACTCTCTCGCAGGATGCCGTTGCCGGTGTGGCCACCTTCAATAATCTGACTCTCGACAAGACAGGCACCGGCTATATGCTGAGAGCATCGAGCGCAGGGTTGACAGGCGATGACAGCTCCACCTTTGATGTGAACCCGATGATATCGGGCGTGGTAAGCTACTGCTCCGGCCCCGACGGCACCGGTCCGGCCAAGGTGGTTGCCACACCGAACGGCGATGCGGGAACGAAGGTGGACATCAACGGCTCCGGCTTCGGCACGGTGAAAGGCACCGTCAAGTTCATCGGACCCACCCAGACTGAAGCGACCGGAACTCAAGTGGATGACGTAGATGTGACGAGCTGAGCAGACGATAAGATCGTGTGCACTGTCCCGACAGGCGCAGAGATTGGAACCGGCACAGTGTATGTGAAAAAGCCGAGTGGAGCGTCTGAACAAAGCGTCTTCATAGTCTGCCCGGACGGCATGACCTATGTACCGGCATGCGAATCGTTCTACGGTAATCCAGTCAAAGCGCTTTACATGGGTGAGTGCGAGGTGACGAATGGAGAGCTTGACGCTACAGCCGCCAAGGCGTGTATAGCCACCTACATTACAACTGCTCATTCAGGCACATATTCCGGCACAACCAGGCCTGCTGAGTGCGTTTCCTGGTATATGGCAGTTGTCTACTGCAACTATATGACCATCACCACGGGGCTTGGCGAAGGTGAATGCTGCTACACCATTACAGATTACCCGAGTGACACCCCCACGGTCTCCTATGATGATACAAAGAAAGGCTACAGGCTTGGAGACAGCGTGGCCATACACAGCACTAGGCCTGATACAATCACTAATGAATGGGAATATGCATGCCGGGCGGGAACGGATATGTCCTGGTTCTATTACTGGGGCTCAGCGTTTGATAATGCAGGCCCGCCTGTGGCAAACGGAATAGATTATTGCTGGTACAGTGGAAATAGTAGACCTGGCCCTTCAGGTGATGGCACTCAGATCGTGGGCCAGAATATCCCCAACCTCTAGGGGCTCTATGACATGAGCGGCAATTTGTGGGAATGTTGCAATGAGGTCCATAATGAGGGGTTTGGCGGTGGCCGTGTCATGCGCGGCGGGAGCTTCTACAGTGACTCGAACAACGTGCGGTCTGCGTTCCGGGGCAACGGCGGCCCGTCGGATCAGTACTTCGGCGTCGGGTTCCGCCTTGTGAGGACCAAATAACCCTGTGCACTTTTACGCTTTTACTCTTTGTCTGTGAAAACGAGGCAGGTGCGGCGGTGGAGGGTGCGCCCGATAGGGCCCCCGCCCCGCAGCGCCTGCCGGGCGCTGTCCAGGCGATCATCCCGCTCTCCGGAAGTCCCGCGGGACTTCTGGAGAGGCTGGCGTGGGACGGCAGGAGACAAAGAGTAGTGAGCCTCTCTTTCCGGCAGGCAAAAGCTCGAAGGGTAGGGAGGCTCTTTCATTTACAGGGGCATCCCCCCGTGCCTGTCCATCCCCCGTGCCTGTCCATCCCACGTAACTGTCCAGGTGTATTGGGGCGAAAAAATCCTATTGGAACGGAAGCTGCATCTTTTCTCTGTTTACAAGCTCTGTGTTTGTATATATCCTTTGCTCTACTTTCTCTCCATTCAAGAGTTTCAGTGCGCTTTCCACTCCTGATTTTCCTATTGTATATGGACTCTGGGTTATTGTCGCGTCGATTCTTCCTTCTTTAACAGCTTTGATCCCTTCTTCTGTCGCATCATAACCAACGATTACGAGATTCCTTATCTTGTTGACAGCCATTGCATCTGACACGCCCAGCGCCATGAGGTCGTTAAAGGCAAAGACTCCGTTTATTTCAGGGTGCTCTTTGAGATAGTCTTTTGTGATTTCAAAGGCACGTGTCCTGTTGAACTCTCCCGGCTGGGAGGTCAGCGTTCGTATAGAGCTATATTGTGAGAGGGCTGAAATGCAGCCGCTCCTCCTCTTTACTCCGGCTATACTGTCTCTTTTACCTTCCAGCAAAAGCACATATCCTCTTCCATTGAGGCGCTTCGCAATGTATTCTCCGGCCAGTTGACCTCCCTTTTCATTGTTACTGGTGATGAGGCAGTCGACGTGAGCTCCCATCTGCTTTGATATTATCTCGTCGATACCGGTATCCAGAATGATGACAGGTATTTTAAGAGAATTGGCTTTTACAATCGGGGCAATACAGTTGTTTTTGTCTTCAGGGATGATCAGGAGAGCGCTTACTTTGAGGTTGATTAATTTCTCCAGCAGCTTTGGCTGTTCAGCCGGATCCTTCTGATCCGGAACGAGGACTGCCACCTTTATTCCGAAGTTTTCTGCCGTTTCTCTGATTCCCTCTTCAATTTCCGTAAAATAGGGATTGGATGAGCATTTGAGAACAACGCCTATGAACCTGTTTTTTCCCTCGCGGACGTGCGAAGAACAACCTGCTGCTGCATTAAAGAAAAACAGCAATATCATAATGGATAGATAAGTTATGCGGCAACTCCGGCGTAATGATCTTTTCACCTTTATAATGGAGACGAAACAGTATGTTTTCAGCGCTTCTTGTTAAATAGTCTTTCGATAAGCTTGTCAGTGAATTCACAGAGCTTCTGGTAAGCTGTTTCAGCAAACTCAAATCCCTTATTCAGTTTATCTTTGGCGAAATCCATCTGCTTGGAAGTATCTACTTCTTTACTGCCGCCGATCTTTGTTGATCCCAGCTGTTTAAGCTTTCCGATGGCTGCACTTCCAAACTTCCTGTCGATGTCAATTCTCTGTCCATCACGTTCCAGGGCTATTACCTTGCCGATAATCTGGCTGGCCTGGACGATAGGTTCGTCTTTTTCAAGTGAATCACCCTTCACAGTGAACTCCGCACTCTGACCGAAAGTTACTGCGGCTATTCGTCTGACGAGAAAGTTTTCTCCCTGACGGTAAAAGATGATGTTATTGGTTCTGAGATTCATCGCGTGAACAGGCTGAACCTCAACTGTATCACCAATCATGATTATCGGCATCATTCCCTTGTCAAGTACCTTGACTTTGATATTCTCGCCTTTGGAGATCTTCTTTCTCCAGCGAGCCATCTGATCGACAGTTTTCAAATCCTGCGCAATCATATCTTTTGTGCTCATTTCAGAGTCACTGCTTTTCTTCTCCTCGTCTGCCATCTGAGGGCCTCCCTTTCAGTAGTATTGAATCCCGGGGTTTTCCAGCCATACCATGACACAGTTTCAAACTCTCCAGTATGCTGTGTCATCCAGATATACACTCTCATTATGACGTACCGGGAAAGAAATGTAAAGCGTATCCATCAGTTTTATAACCGCTGTTATTATAACTATTTGACTCTTTCAGATAATTTTTTCCCTGGGGTAAAGTATGGGACTCTCTTTGCCTTTATCTTAATCTTTTCTTTTGTTCTCGGGTTTACACCCATTCGGGCAACGCGCTTTTTCACAGAGAAGGAACCAAATCCGATATACTGGAACCTTTCTCCTTTTACCAGGCACTCGCTGACAGCTTCAAAAACCTCTTCAACAGCCTTCTTTGCCTGTGATTTTGTAAGCTCTGCATTAATTGACACGATGGTGATCAGTTTCTCTTTGTTAAGGCCTTCTTTTGGCTCTGCCATTGTGTCCTCCTTGGACTTTTCCTTGCTATGGTTAAGTTTTCCATCAAGTATGACAAAAATCCTTCAGGATAGGCATAAGAGCGGGATCATAATGAAACGAGCTCTACAATCCAATGGAGGGCTTATTTCACATTTCAACGAAATATCAGATATCAGGATTTTAAATGATCCATCCTTGAATGGGAGAGGCAGACGCCTTTATTATAACGTTTCAATGCAGAATCAAAGACATGAGGAGGCAGCATGACAGGTTATTGTGTTGTATATGTAACGTGTTCCACAAAAGAGGAAGCCAGGAAGGTTGCAATGCCACTTGTTGAAAAACGTCTGGCAGCTTGTGTAAACACCATTCCTCTTGTCGAATCACTATACTGGTGGGAAGGAAAGATAGAAACTGCCGAGGAGGTTCTTCTCATAATTAAAACAAAGGAGAAGGTGCTGGACTCACTTATCCTTGAAGTTAAGAAAAACCACAGTTACAAAGTGCCAGAGATTGCAGCCGTGCCAATTGTCGCAGGAAACAGAGACTATCTCCAGTGGATTGGGAATGAAGTCTCTTTCCAGGAGTAGCACTCCCTGAAAGGAAGAGAGCGATGGATGTAAGAAAGAAGATTCTGGTCGTGGAGGATGAGGAAGAAATACTGGATATTATCAGGCGCTACCTGGAAAAAGAGCACTTTGAAGTCGTAGTTGCCGTGCAGGGCAGAGAGGGTCTGAGCAGAGCCCGGACAGAGACACCGGACCTTATCATTCTGGACCTCATGCTCCCTGAAATGGATGGCCTGGAAGTAATCAGAGAAATCAGGAAGGACTCGGCCATACCTCTCCTGATAGTTTCTGCAAGAGGCGATGAAACAGACCGCGTCGTGGGACTTGAACTGGGAGCCGATGACTATGTGACGAAGCCTTTCAGCCCTCGAGAACTGATGGCGCGTGTCAAGGCACTTCTGAGGAGGAGCGCAGTAAATCCTCTGATGCAGAAAAAGCAGATCACAAGAGGCAGAATTGCTCTGGATATGGAAGCCCGCCGCTTCTATATCGGTGCAAAAGATGTAGTGCTTACCACTCTTGAATTTGCTGTTTTGAGAACACTTTTTCTCAATCCCGGAAAAGTATTTTCACGTGAAGAGCTGCTTGACATGATATGGGGTCAGGAGTTCGTCGGTGAGACAAGAACTGTGGATGTGCATATCAAGAATCTCAGGAAAAAGATGGAAGAGAGCGCTGACAGTACATCTCAGCCATCTTACATAAGAGCCGTAAGAGGCGTGGGTTACATGTGGGATGAAGCTCCTTAATCGGCGAGCAGTTCTGTGTCCTTGCGGACAGGGCGATTGTCGGATAACCGGAGTTTAAATGGAGATGGTTGACAGGAGTGCTGACAGCAGTGAATCACATCTTATATGAACAGAGGAGGCAGCTGTGACTGCAGCGAAGCAGGCCAGAAAGTTCTGGTGGACTCTTTCGCTTTCCTTTTTCTTCTTTACTCTGGGCTCGCTCTTTCTGGCCGGACTGTATCTGCTTTTAACGCTGGTTCCTCAGATGATCAGGATGCGTGATGATCATCTTATGAAGAGGATGGAGAGCCTCATTGCGCTCCTTGCTCCTGTGCTTCAGAGAAGCGACAGGGCAATAGAGCTTCCCAGGCTGTTGGAGGTATATAACGGCCCTCTCGATCCGGCTATATGGATACTTGATGAAAAAGGTGAGGTCGTTATGATGTCACCAAAGACATCGTCTCTGCCGGAGCCGGACAGAGAGTTGGTGAAGAAGGTACTGGAAGGCCGGATCCTTTCAGGACCTCTGTCTGCCCGCAGGACATTCTATCGCGCCATCCCGATAAAGAACAATGATAAGACTGTAGGTGCCGTCTATCTTTTATTCTCTACATTCATCCCTCCGCAGTACAGGCTTGCACCACTAATTCCGGCATTGAAAGCTTTCGCCCTCATTGCACTCCTTGCGCTGGTTGTATCAACCATTATGGCCAGAAGGCTCACAAGGCCGCTTGAAGAGATGACAGAAACGGCTCGTCGCATCGGAGCAGGAGATCTCAGTGCCAGAGTGAAGGCTGTGAAAGTAACTCAGGAGATGGAAGTGCTGAGTACGGCTCTCAATACGATGGCAGGCAGGCTGAGCCTCAGCGTGAAGACGCTTGAGGATGAGAAAAAACAGCTCGAAGCGATGGAGAAAACAAGGAGGGATCTCATTGCAAGCCTGTCACACGAGATAAGAACGCCACTTTCGATTATCCAGGGTTGCTCCGAGGCCCTTCAGGATGGAGTCGTAAGGGGAGAGGATGCATCTCGATATCTCGATGTCATCCACAAAGAGGTAAAACGTCTTGACAGACTTTTTGGAGATCTCCTTCAGCTTTCAACGATTGAAGCCGGAATAATGGTACTGACAAAGGAGGTCTTTTCTCTCAGGAGGCTTTTTGAGGAGGCTGAAATATCCCTGGAATTGGAGCTTTCCAGAAAGGGCTTCACTACAAGCTGCGAAGGTGATGATGATATAATCTTCGCAGATAAGGAGCATTTCCGTCAGATCATACTGAATCTGTTCGAGAATTCTCTGCGGTACTGTCCTGATGGAGCCGCCATACTGTTCAGGCTCACCAGAGAGGGGAACAGCGCCGTCATTACTTTCGAAGACAACGGCCCTGGAGTTCCCGAAGAAGAGCTTTCACAGATTTTTCAACATTTCTATCGTGTGGATAAATCCCGTTCGAAGCAGAAGGGCGGCTCAGGCCTCGGTCTGGCTATTATAGAGAAGCTTGTAGCCCTGCACGGCGGCACTGTAAAAGCCGACAATGTAGAGAGTGGAGGATTGCGATTTACGATTTCGCTTCCGGGAGACTCCCTGCCGGTATTTATGGAATAGCGACATTGTTGTCCGGGAATTGACTGGGCCAGGCCGGGAAAAACCTGAAGGAGGTAGCAGTTAAAGAGGATTCCTGAATAAAAGAGCGAATCATGAAAGTGAAGAAGAGATGAGAGGGTAAAGCCTTCTCCCATTATCTCCGAGCATAGAATAGATGACAGTAACCTCTATGAGGTGAGCTGTCACTGCTGTCTCAGGAGATTTTTTGTTATCAGGGGCGTCATTGCCAGTAAATGATTTAAATGAAGCAGAAGCAACTATCATAAACAAGAAAGCGAGGTAGACATCATGAAAACAAGAGTCATTATCATGGGAGCAGCGGGAAGGGATTTCCACAACTTCAACACCTTCTTCCGCAACAACGGGGACTATGAGGTTGTTGCATTTACAGCAACTCAGATTCCCAATATAGAAGGAAGAATTTATCCGCCTCTGCTCTCAGGAAGCCTCTATCCTGAAGGTATACCCATTCATTCAGAAGAGGACCTTCCGCGCCTTATAAAGGATATGAAAGTTCAGATGGTAGTATTTTCGTACAGCGATATAGCCCATGTTGATTTGATGCACAAAGCGTCAACAGTCATAGCTGCCGGAGCAGATTTTACTCTTATGGGCCCTGATCGAACCTGTATAAAAGCTGATGTTCCTGTTGTATCAATATGTGCTGTCAGAACCGGTGTGGGGAAAAGCCAGACCACTCGGAAAGTCTGTGACATCATAAAAAACAGGGGTTATAAAGTGGTTGTGATAAGGCATCCAATGCCTTATGGCGATTTGACAAAGCAGGTATGTCAGCGCTTTGCAGATTCGTCCGATCTGGACAGGCATCATTGCACCATTGAGGAGCGTGAGGAGTACGCCCCTCATATTGATCAGAAGACAATTCTGTACGCCGGCGTGGACTATCAGAAGATAATGGAAGAGGCGCAGCAAGAAGCAGACATAATTCTATGGGATGGAGGCAACAACGATTTTCCCTTCTATGTAAGCGATCTTCAACTTGTGCTTGTTGATCCTCTCAGGCCCGGTCACGAAGTCAGGTATTATCCAGGCGAAGTGAACCTGAAAATGGCGGACTGTATAATAATCAACAAAGTTGATTCGGCAACACCGATGGAAATAGAAGAAGTAAAGAGAAATATCAGACAGAACAATAATCATGCCACTGTTATTGAAGCCAACTCCCCTATCACAGTGGATAATCCGGAAACAGTAAGAGGAAAGCGTGTGCTTGTAATTGAAGATGGCCCTACACTGACACACGGTGAGATGAGTTATGGTGCCGGTGTGGTAGCCAGTAAGAATCTGGGTGCCGCTGAGCTTGTCGACCCCAGACCTTTTGCAAAGGGCTCCATCAGAGAAGTCTTCAGAAAATATACCCATATCGGGCCTCTTCTTCCTGCCATGGGCTATTCGCAGCTTCAGATGCAGGAACTGAAGGAGACAATCGAGGAAACACCGTGTGATCTTGTAGTGATAGGTACTCCGATAGATCTTCGCAAGATGATCGACCTGAAGAAGCCAAGCGTGAGAGTCAAGTATGATCTCCAGGAGATAGGGAAGCCAAATCTTGAAGATGTCATGGAAAAAATATTTGCCATGCTCAAGGATAAGGCAAAAATATAAACACAATCGCTGAAAAAGCCTGTAATGAGAGGGTGAGGACCACTCACCCTCTCATTATGAGATAGTGATTATCCTTTATACGGTAACATTTTCAGCAGAAAAAATATTTTGATTTTTTCTGCAAAAAGTATTTACAAACGGAGAATATTTATTATAATATGTATTGTAAAAATACCCGGAAATAATCGGAGGTGGGATCTCCCAAAAAAAATTCATAAGAGGAAGGGGTGGCTTGCCATGAAGGCTATAGGTTGCCATATCTTAGCTGAACTTTCTCACTGTAAAAAAGACTTTCTCAGTGACATCGCAATTGTCAAAGACATCATGGTGCGGGCTGCCTTGGAAGCCAAGGCCGAAATCAGAGAAGTAGCGTTCCACAAGTTCTCTCCTCAGGGAGTAAGTGGAGTAATCGTAATCGCAGAATCACATCTGTCGATTCATACCTGGCCCGAGTTGGGTTATGCAGCCATCGACATTTACACCTGCGGCGATACGACAGATCCCTGGAGAGCTTGTTATTTTTTAGCTGAAAAGCTGTGCGCAGAGGATGTTACATTCTCGGAAGTAAAAAGGGGTATTCCAACGCCGGACGGGGAATATCACCACGAGTTTTCACACTCAAGCATTTCAGGGGGGTTGAAACTTGTCCAAAACGCGTAACTGGTGGTGGTTCATAGACCGGACAACCGACTATGAGGCACACATGCATGCAATACGCAGGACTATCGTGACAGAGCGGACACAATACCAGGAAGTTGGTATTTTTGACAGCGCTGTCTTTGGTAAGATACTGCTGCTGGACGGAGATATGCAGTCTGCCCAGCACGATGAATTTGTCTATCATGAAGCTCTTGTACAGCCTGCCATGACTCTGCACGAGAATCCTGAGCGCATTCTCATACTTGGAGGGGGCGAAGGTGCCACCCTTCGTGAAGTCCTCCGCCATAAGAGTGTCAAAGAAGTATATATGGTAGACATCGATGAGCGGCTGATTGATCTGTGCAAGACGCATCTGCCTGAATGGTCTCAGGGCTCATTTTCGGATCCGCGGCTGAAGCTATGCTATACTGATGCCACCAAATGGATTGAAGACACCGACATGGAATTCGATGTCATAATAAGCGACCTTACAGAGCCGCTTCCCTTTACGCCATCCAGCGGCACGTTCTCGCTCGACTATTTCCGGCTGATAAAGAGCAGAATAGCTCCCGGTGGCATATATGCGATGCAGGCCTCGCGCGGCGATCTGATATTCATGGCCAACCACAGCGCGCTCTACAGGACGCTCGTGGAGATATTCCCGGAGGTCCACTCGTACCTGGCGAGAATACACAGCTTTGATTACATCTGGTCGTTTATGCTGGCGTCAGAGGCGGTCAACCCCAGAAAGGCGACCATCGAAGAGATAGACTCGCGCCTCGAAAAGAGACTCGACATCACTGCACTGCAGTTCTACGACGGAGAGGCCCATCAGGGGATCTTTGCGACTCCCAAGTATTTCAGAAAGAGGCGGAATGAGCAGCAGCTCGTTCTTGTCAATGAAGGTGAGATGCCTGACCTCCCTCAGCCGACCTATTTAATCTGAGTCTTCCCCTTTCTTAACAGAATTATAGAAGGGTTGAGCCCCTTCTCCGCAGAATGTGACAGTATTATCTGATGCAATCTACTACACAGGTATCTGCGCGATGTTTGATAATCTCTCAAATGTCAATCCGCTAGTTGATGTGCTGGATATTCTGTTTGTCGCAGTCATCTTTTATTACTTCTATATACTGATTAAAGGCACACGCGCAGTACAGATCATTCAGGGCTTTGGTGTTCTTCTGCTTCTGCTGCTCATCAGTTACTATCTCAAACTTCAGACCATATACTGGCTCCTCCATTATTCTCTCTATGGTATGGTGGTGGCGCTTCCCATTGTCTTCCAGCCGGAGCTCAGAAGAGCCCTGGGCTTCATTGGCAGAGGCGGTGGACTCAGGCAGGCCTTTGAAAGGGTTAACAGGGAAGATATCTTCCGGATCATCGAGGAGATTGTGTGGGCATCATCACTTCTCTCACAGACCAGGACAGGTGCTCTCATTGTTATCGAGAGAGAGACCGGGCTTCGTGAGTATGCGGAGACAGGCACCAAGGTGAATGGAGAGGTTTCATCGAAGCTGCTGCAGTCGATTTTCATCCCCAGGAGCCCTCTTCACGATGGTGCAATTATTGTAAAAGGCACTAAGGTAGTAGCGGCAAGCTGTTATCTGCCTCTATCTGAAAATGTCGGATCATCGAAGGGAAAGAGCTATGGCACCAGACACAGGGCGGCTCTTGGCCTTTCAGAGCAGACAGATGCCATAATAATAGTAGTTTCTGAGGAGACAGGTAATATCTCAATCGCGAGAAACGGAAAGTTCACCAAGAACCTTACGCCTGAAAACCTCAAAAAGGTACTGCTGGCGTTCTATCCCAACCACGGAGGAGAAGGAAGCTCCTCCGTTCGCAAGATCTCAGTCATTGAAGGAAAGAACAGATTCTATGGGCTTTTTAAGAAAAAATCTCGGACTTAAGATATTATGTCTCGTGCTGAGCATCTTTCTGTGGTCCTGGGTGCGGTACACGCAGGCTCCGCTTATGGGAAAGAATGAATCTCAGACGAGTATTTATGTGCCGATTGTGTTTGTCAATGAGCGAAAAGATCTTATAATGACAAAATCTCCAGACAGAGTGATTTTGACTGTCAAAGGCTCTCCCAAGGTCATAGATACTGTAAGGCCAGAGCATTTCAAAGCCACTGTCGATCTTCAGGATAAGGAGGAAGGTCAGAGCTGGGCCGATGTCAATGTCAAGAATCCTCCAGGCCTTACAGTTATTGAGATACAGCCCTCAAAGGCCAATATAATGCTGGAAAAGCTGGAGCGAAAATCTCTGCCGATAAAGGTTTCAATAGTGGGAATGCCTCGTGAGGGCTATTCGATCGGCAGGCCTGTTTTCGAGCCGGCTCAGGTAAGGATACGCGGCGCCCAGTCTACGCTCAAGCGCATTAAGGAGGTCCGCATCCAGCTTAACGTGACAGGGGTTGATATGGATCTGAAGCAGAGGATTCAGCCTGAGCCAGTTGATAAAGATGGCAACTATCTGCCTATCAAGGTTTTCCCTGAATATGTGAAAGTTGATCTTCCTGTTAGAAGCAATATAAGGACGGCGACGCTTCCTGTAAGTCCAGCCATAGAGGGCTTTCCGCCGCAGGGCTACAAAGTGACAAAGGTAGAAATCGATCCCCCTTTTGCAACGGTGCTTCTTTCAGGTGTTGAGACGACTCCCACCGAGGCTCTCCACACCGAGCCCATTCAGATTTGGAACGAAATGAGTACGGTAATAAAAGTGGTTAATATTATTCAGCCCCAGGGTGGATCTCTAGTAGATAGAAGGACAGTAAATGTAAAGATATATATCAGGAAGGAGAAGAAATAGTGGGTAATTTCTTTGGAACAGACGGAGTACGCGGCGTTGCAAATACAGATCTCACACCGGAGCTGGCCTTCAAACTTGGAAGAGCCAGCGCTTTTTACATGTCGTCACAGTCAGAGCGTCCCAGGGTGCTCATCGGAAAAGATACACGCCTATCCGGCGATATGCTGGAAGCTGCCTTTCTGGCAGGCGCCTGCTCGGTTGGCGCTGAAGTGATGCGTGCCGGAACTGTGCCCACGCCCTGTACGGCCTACCTGACGAGGGCGCTCGGAGCCAATCTGGGCGTGATGATCTCGGCGTCGCACAACCCAATCGAGGACAACGGGATCAAGCTTTTCTCGAGCCTGGGTTTCAAGCTCCCCGACGACGTGGAGGATAAGATAGAAGAACTGCTGCTTACCGAGGATGACAGGCTTCCGCGCCCGACAGGTGAAAATATCGGCACGGCTTTGTCAGTTCCTGATGCAGAGGACAGATACACGGCCAGGATAAAAGATACTGTCGGAGCCGACCTCTCAGGGCTCACGATCGTGCTCGACTGCGCGTACGGCGCGGCTTTCAGGCTGGCGCCCAGGATATTCAGGGAGCTTGGCGCGAAAGTCATCTCGATTCACGATGAGCCGGCCGGCGATAAGATAAATGTACACTGCGGCTCGACCAATACGGCCGCATTGAAGAAGAGGGTGCTCTCCGAGAAGGCTGACCTGGGTCTGGCCTTTGACGGAGATGCCGATCGTTGCCTGGCTGTAGACGAGCACGGCCGCTTTGTCGATGGTGACCAGATTCTCACTATCTTCTCAAAATATCTGCTTGACAGAGGTCTTCTGAAGGAGAAGACTCTTGTGGCTACAGTGATGAGCAATCTCGGCCTGGAAAAAGTGATGAAAGATCTTGGCATCAAGCTGGTAAGGACGAAAGTGGGAGACAGGTATGTGCTGGAGGAGATGAAGAAGCGCGGTGCGATACTGGGAGGAGAGCAGTCCGGCCATATCATTCTGACTGAATACAACACTACAGGCGATGGAATAGCTACGGCAGTACTGCTGTCCAGGATAGTCAAGGAAAGCGGGAAGCCTCTCAGCTCCCATGCGGCAATGATGATGCATATGCCTCAGCTTCTTATCAATGTCAAGGCAAAAGATAAGGACCGCTGGACCGATGATGAGGACGTGTCCAATGCCATCAAGGATGTCGAGGGGATTCTGAAGGATCGCGGCAGGCTTCTCGTGAGGCCGTCCGGGACTGAACCGCTCATCAGGGTCATGGCAGAAGGCCCGGATGAGAAGGAGCTTCACGAAGTAGTAGGGAGAATAGCCCGGGTGATCGAAGAAAAGCTGGGCTAGCGCTCAGGCGGTGAACTTCACAATGCCTATTTAATTATGAAGTCATGGAGAGTTTGATAATCTCCTTCAGTTCATCGGTATCAAGCCAGATGCCTCCGCATCCTGTACAAAGGTCTATTTCAACTTCCCTGTTTTTAGTATAATAGGTTATAACGACCTTTCCACCGCAGCGGGGGCATGCAAAAGGCGATGCAGGGAGCGCTGAGTAATCATTCTCTGAAGTACCTGATAGAATGTCATTTTCCTTTCTGGTTATGCTTGCAAGTTCAGACTTGTCCAGCCAGGATCCGTTGCAGTATTTGCAGTAGTCAATGGTGACCTTCTTGTAATCTGTCCCTTCCAGAACCTGTCCATCCCTTGGGCAGCGCATCGCGGTCTCCTTTCAGCTCTTCTGCACGGATAAGACGGCATATTGTGATGAATTGTGCCGGCCCGGCATGAAAATTATGTTGAAGATATGTACGTGGCATATTATATCAGAAAAAGCATATGAATTCAATCGATTTTGCCAGAGGGAAGAAGAGGTCTGGTAAGAATAATATGATGGCAGCGGGATGCATCTCTCAGGTGATTGAAAGACAGGAAGGTGATGCAGAGCTCATAATACTGGCGGAATAATCAGATTTATTCTCTGGAGAAGCGAACATGGACATTGCACTCCTGATATTTATCACAACATACATCGTTATAGCCTTCGGAACCCTGCCGTATTTCAGAATCGACAGGACTGGAGCCGCCATCATCGGAGCATCGCTGATGGTGGTGGCAGGAGTTCTCTCGGAGCACGAGGCTCTCCGCGCCATAGATTTCAGGACTCTCATCATACTTTTTGGCATGATGATTGTTGTGGCTGACCTGCGGTTATCGGGATTCTTCACATTTGTTCTTCTGAGAATGACCCGCTTCGTTAAGACCTCCCGAGCGCTTCTGGCCTGGCTCATAGCACTGACAGGTGTGCTGTCTGCTCTCTTTGTCAACGATACCATCTGCATTGTCTTCACTCCCTTTGTGCTAACCCAACTTCCGCACTTTTCAGGTAAAAATAGCGTTTTTTGCCCAGCTTTTGGAGGCTGAATCCTTTGTTCATGCGATTTCAATTTTATGACCTTAAAAATAGTGACTAAAATTGAATAAGATTCACT
>Ga0302251_1000120_pt1 | contig 94317 bp, 76 predicted proteins | sample AAG_RA_Gln_MG_FD_193534 | JGI IMG/M metagenome (GOLD analysis project Ga0302251, IMG submission 193534) | Enriched activated sludge microbial communities from anaerobic digester in WTTP, New Holstein, Wisconsin, United States - AAG_RA_Gln | ecosystem: Engineered > Bioreactor > Anaerobic >... | reverse complement strand
GTTATCCTTTCTGAAGGCGCTTAGCAGTTCGCCAATGCATAGGTCAATGAGAGATCTGGCGTGTGACAGTCTACACAGATGGTAGTCGAAAATGATGAAGTCCTCTTCGCGGTCGATACAGCGGCTGTTGATGTGCCGGGCAAGGTCGTGAAGCTCCTTCGGAACAAGAGGCGCACATTCATTGACATCTAACATTGCAGGATCCTGTTCGACAACTCCTGTTCTCCCTGCCTGCAGATTCTCGTCCGGCTTCGAATCCCTGTATGTTCTTCTTGATTGTATAAATCTTTTTCTTCTCCACATACTTAAATTTTACCATAGCAGAGCAGTGGAATCAAATTGGGCGATTGCTGAAAAGCATACCGGCATTGATATAGAGACGTGCTCTGGCATGCATTACAATAACGAGAAAACAAAAATCAAGAGGTTTAAGGTCAGATTTGCTTTAAATTAAAAATAGAGGGCCTTCTCGGAGGTCTGAGAGGCATTCTGGGAAAGGGAAGTCCTAAGATCCAGCCAACCCGATCCAATTTCAAAATTTTACGGTCCAGACAGTTGTTCTGTCAGGAGAAAAATTCATCTACATTCAAGATTTGAGCTTAAGACATCGATTAAAAGATACTTTTGTATGGTCCATAGAGCTGATGGAGGTTAATAGACTGGCAAGTTAAATAAATAGTAATCATCGTGATAAATAGATAAAAGTGATTCCAAGAGGATTCTTAATTATAATCTGAGAATATATAAAGCAGGGATGTAATCGATTCAAAAGGCAAGAGACTGATGACAATCCTATGAGTAAATATATAGAAGGTGACAATTCTAGAAGCGGTGCAGAGCGGCACAGAACGGGGCCGATCAACAGACCTAGCTTTCATCGTCTCCATAAGATCGACACGCAAATACGAAGCGGCACTTTCCCAGGCATCGACTATCTGGCTGAAGTGACTGAAGTCCATCCACGGACTATCCACAGGGATCTTGAATATATCCGGTCCGAATGGAAGGCGCCTCTGAAATACGACAAGGGCAGGAAGGGATATTACTATACTGAGGCAACCTGGAGCATACCAGCCATCCAGTTATCGGAGCAGGAGCTCCTCGCGCTCCTGATCGCAAAGAATGCAATACTTCACTATGCAGGCGTTCCCTATGAGACTCATCTGCGCCAGGCCTTCCAGAAAATAACCGAGATGCTGCCTGATGATGGATCGATCAATCTGGGTGACGTAGAGGACATATTTGCCTTTCGCTTCGGTGCAGTCAGGCAGGTGGAGCCGGAGATTCTCAATACAGTATCAAAGGCTCTGCAGAATCGGAGAAGCCTCAAAATCAATTATTATGCAGCCGGTAAGGACGAGATCAGCGAAAGAGCTTTGGACCCTTATCTCCTGGACAATCTGAGGGGCGACTGGTATCTTGTTGGATTCTGTCATCTGCGCCAGAATCTGCGCGTCTTCTCCCTTAATCGCATCAGAAACTGCATAATGCTGCCCGGCACCTTCACCGTACCCGTGGATTTTTCATACCGTGAATATATCAAACATGCCTTTGGCATACTCCGTTCCGACGACCCCGTTGAGATTGCGGTGGAGCTGTGCGCCTTCGAGGCAAGGCTCGCCAGGGAGCGAATCTGGCATGAAAGCCAGCGCATAGAGGAGAGAGCAGATGGCTCTATAGTGATACATCTGAGGGTCACAGGAGTGGAAGAGGTCAAACGCTGGGTCCTGTCCAGCGGCAAAGACGCAAGAGTGCTCGAGCCAGGATGGCTGGCAAAGGAACTGGAAGATGAGCACCGCGCCGCAGCCGCCAGATACAAAGAAAAGCCCCGCTGAACATGGAATGACCTTCTATCCCATCGTCGGAAAGAATATCGTAGAAAGAAGGATGTGCAGGAAGAGTAATGATGAAAATTCTCTCCACACTGACAGGAATTGTCAGTTTACCCCTTTCAGACTGACAGCGGATGACAGTGTACACGTGATATAATGGTTTCCGGGTGGAATTCACTGGCATCAGAACCTTAACTGGAAATTTATAGCAGATTCGGAAGTCTTTCTAAACGAAAATACAGGCGGAATCGACATCCGCACGGAGAGAAGGGAATTGCCGATGACTCTCAGACAAGATGAGTTTCAAGATTTCGAGGAATTTTTCGAGAAGGCTACTGGATACAAGCCATATCCCTATCAGAAACGCTTCGCGACCGAAAGTGAGCTCCCACAGCTTATTAATGTCCCCACAGGCGTAGGGAAAACCGCTGCAGTGGTCATGGGATGGCTCTGGCGCCGATGTTTTGCTTCGGAAGAAGTACGTCTCAAAACACCTCGCCGGCTGGTTTATTGCCTGCCGATGCGAGTGTTAGTTGAACAGACGCGGGATTGTGCACTTAAATGGTTGCATAACATTGGATTGCTGGACATCAGAGGGCTGAATGAAGAGACGAAAGATTCAGCAGGAACCAGTTTGCACCGGACTGATTCTTCTGAGCCCACAGGAATGAGTGTATATCTGCTCATGGGTGGCGAAGATGAAAGCGATTGGGACATTTACCCCGAAAAGGAAGCCATCCTGATTGGAACTCAGGATATGTTGCTTTCGCGCTTGCTCAATCGTGGATATACGGTCAGTCGCTCTCGCTGGCCCATCCAATTTGGCCAGCTCAATACTGATTGTCTATGGGTTTTCGATGAGATCCAACTTATGGGAGCAGGACTTGCAACAACAGCGCAGATGGAAGCTTTTCGGCACCTTTTACCTGACAGCCGAAAAGACCCTGCCCTGAACGGTCAATGGTGTCGTAGCATCTGGATGTCGGCTACGATGAGAAAAGATTGGCTTAAGACTGTGGACTTCGCGTCCTTGATGCATAATCTTCTATCGATATCGAGTGAATTGAAAGATGATGATCGCAAAGATGATCGAGTAAAGAAACTTTTATCAGGCAGAAAACCACTTGCCAGGGCAAATGGAAAGATGGGTGAAATAGCAAAACTGGCTGCAGATATTCTGAGCAAGCACAAGACCGGCACGCGAACAATCGTAGTTCTCAACACAGTTGAGCGGGCACGAGAGTTGTTCGATGCTTTGAATAATGCGTTCAGAAGCGATCTAAAAAAAGCGAAACATCGGGGCAACAAGGAAGTCTTGAATGACGAGACCCACATGAAACCACCTGCTGACATAATTCTCCTTCATTCGCGTTTCAGGCCAACTGACCGAAAGATCAATTTGGATAAGGCTCTCGCAGAGGTCGAAAAGGGAAAATCGGGTACACTGATTGTCAGCACACAGGTGATCGAGGCCGGCGTTGACGTGAGCGCTACGACATTGTTCACTGAGCTTGCTCCTTGGGCTTCACTTGTACAGAGATTTGGAAGGTGTAATCGACGCGGTGAAGATGATCGAGCACAGGTGCTCTGGATCGATCTGCCCCCTAAAAAACCGGATGCAGAGAAGATCGCACAACCGTATAAACTTGAAGATCTTAATCTATCATTGGATGAAATGAAAAAGCTTACGGATGTCAGTCTGTGCTCCCTGCCCGAAGTTGAACTACACTTTGAACACACCCATGTCATACGCATGAAGGATTTGATTGACCTTTTCGACACTACTCCCGACTTGGCAGGTAATGATATTGATATCGATCGTTTCGTGCGTGAAATAGAAAGTAGTGACGTCCGTATCTATTGGCGGGACTGGGAACAACCGAAAGGCAATGAGCCACCACCTGAAGACGGTGATGTGCCGGGACAGGAGGAACTGTGTTCTGCGCCTGTCCATAAATTCAAAGAATTTGCTGAGAAATGCAAAGGCAAGATCTGGCGATGGAATTTTCTCGACAAGAGATGGGAACCTGCCTCTGCAGATAAAATTGCCCCTGGTCAGTTATTTCTCGCTCACGCTGATGCCGGAGGATATTCAACGGTATATGGATGGAACTCAGACTGCCAGCAACGTGTTGAGCCAGTGAATTCTTTAATAAATGCAGGCTGCAGAACTCCTGACGCTACTGAGAATGATGTAATGTCGCATACTCGCCTCTGGCAAACCATTGCGATTCATACGCAGAAGGTTGGCAGCGAAATGGATAGTATGCTCAACAGGTTGAATGTGACAATGGAAGAGAAAGAAATACTGCGCTATAGTGCCACCTGGCATGACCGGGGAAAAGCACATGATGCCTTCATTGCAAAGCTGAACCCTGGAGCTTTGCAATCACCGGATGCCAATCAATGCATGATAGACAACCACCACCCCGCCAAAGCACCAGAAGAAGCATGGGTCCGTGGCAAAAACCTGAATGACAAATATCGCCAATACTTTCGCCACGAGCTTGCCTCCGCGCTGGCAGTGCTGCTTACTGGCGATAATTTGATACCGGCGGAGTATCGTGATCTAGTCTCCTATCTCGTAGCTGCACACCACGGGAAAGTACGACTTTCAATTCGTTCGTTGCCTAGCGAGAAAAACAATTGCGAAGTAGGGAGACGTTTCGCCAGGGGGGTATGGGATGGCGATGATCTTCCCGCAACAGAGTTGGGCAATGTGCTCGCTCCTGCTGTCATGCTTTCTCTGGAACCTATGGAACTGGGACTTTGCAGAGATAAGCCATTTGAGGGCCAACGTTCATGGGCAGAACGCGTTTCTCTCTTATTCAATAAACTGGGTCCCTTTCGACTGGCGTACCTGGAATCTATTCTGCGAGCAGCCGATATACGGGCTAGCACTTAAGTCACACGACCGGAGAAGGAGGATATAAATGTCTAATGGCACATTCCACGAACTGGAACTATCAGGCTGCACACCGGTGCCGTTAATGGCTTATCTCAAGGCATTGGGTATCCTGCGTCTGGTCAGCGAACAGGAAGACCGGGAAGCCCGGGGCTGGTGGAGGAATGATACATTCTGGCTGCGATCAAAACTGGACAAAGATGCGCTTCTTAAGTTCTTCCGTGAACAATACGAACCAACAGCTATTATTGCGCCATGGGGCGCTAGGTCCGGCTTCTATTCAGAAAGCTCTGAAAAGACAGCCCGAAATGCCCAGGAAGCCATATTAAACGACAGCACACAAAGATTGGACAAATTTCGAGACTGTATAAAATTAATGAGACAATTGCTCAAAGAAGCCAGAATAACGTCAAAGCAAGACGACGAAGGGAAGCTCAAGCTGATTAGGCTGTGCAGGAACAGCCTGCCTGATGAATTAATTCCCTGGCTTGATACATGTGTTGTGTTGACCGACGATAATCGCCGTTATCCTCCACTTCTTGGAACTGGTGGCAATGAAGGAAGCGGGAGTTATGTGTCTGGATTCGCCCAGCAGATAATAGAATGCGTTATAAACCACAAGCACGATGAGGCGCTTAGAATATCTCTCTTTGCAGGGTGTGCCTCAGGAATCCTACACGATCAGACTCCAGGCCACTTTTCACCGAGCGCCGCTGGGGGTGCCAACGGCACTCAGGGTTTTGAATCGGGAACTAAGACGAATCCTTGGGACTATCTGCTCTGTATTGAGGGCACGCTTCTCTGGGCGAGTGCTGCAGTTCGCCGATTCGGAAGCCAGGAGAGAGGAGTTGCTGCATTTCCATTCACAGTGAAGGTCTGTGGTTCGGGATCGCCATCATTGTCTTTCAATGATGGTAAGAAACCCGTGAATGCCAAACGCGAGATCGCTGAAATGTGGTTACCGGTCTGGGAACGTCACCTTTCATTCTTGGAGATCTCTTCAATCCTTTCTGAGGGAAGAGTGTCTGTCGGGGGGCGCAAGGCAGCGACAGCCTTAGACATGGCACAGGCGGCCAGCAGTCTGGGCATTGATCGGGGAATCCGCCAATTTAAAAGGACGGCTTTCCTGATGCGCAACGGACAAGCTTTTCTATCTGTCCCCATGGGTACGTTCGAAGTCACCCAACGTGATAGAGTTGATCTGCTGTGCCAGATCAATAACAAATGGCTGGAGAGATTCCGGAAATTAGTTAATAGCAAAACAGTTCCATCGCGCCTCATTTCGGTAATGCATCATATCGATTCGGCCATCTTTGACTTCTGCAAACATGGGGGAGCATCTTTTCTACAGAAAGTGCTCATAGCATTGGGCACGGTTGAGCGAGAACTGGCCCTTACCGAAGGCAAGATAGGTAAGGAAAGAATCCGACCTTTCCCCAGTTTATCATCAGAATGGATCGGCGCTTCCGATGATGGATCAGCAGAATTTGCCATAGCGAGGGCTGTGGCATCGATAAGTGATCCTGAGAAAAAAATTGGTCCGCTTCGCAGCAATCTTGAACCAGTGGTTTGGACTAAGCGTGGCATAGAGTGGTGTGAAAAGGATCGGTCCATTGTATGGAACGCTGCAGATTTGAAAACGAATCTGGCAAACGTCCTCCAACGGCGAATAATGGACGGCCGGCGCTTTGGATGTGAGTCTATCCCAATCTGGTCCCGATTTCCAGTTCATTTGCACGAAATAGCGAGATTCATCTCTCAAGAGTTAGATGACGAACGCATCTGTGAGCTGATTTGGGGCATGATGCTGATTCGGGAAACAGCCAACAAACACGAAATGCATTCCAGCATTGTTAAAGAATCATTTCAAAGTCAAGGCCAAAGGCAGGCAACTGGAATATCCGTCCTGCGTGCATATGCGCTTCTGAAGCTATTATTTCTTACTGGTCCACTGGTTGGAGACCAAACCACGAAGGATAAAACTGCTGCTCGTTTGTCGAATTACGACGGACAAAGTGAAATCATTATCCCCCCCGAACCATCAATCCCACATCTGCTCCGTGGCAGACGAATCGGCGAAGCATGCGCAATAGCGATGCGCCGCCTCCGTGCCTCAAGTCTGAGCCCGATCCCAAGGCCGATTCGCAGTCGGGGCTTACGAGATAACGATTGGCGTGAACTGGACCATGCTGGAGAGGGTATAATAGACCCTCTGCGCCTGACCGCCGCATTGCTTATCCCAATTTCAAGTGATGCCGTACTAAAGCTCAAAAGTCTTGTTATCCATGATGACAAAATTGAGGATTAGAAGACCGAACTTGACATAAAGGAACTTCAAAGGAGGAAGATAATATGGCGATTAACTTTCAAGTGCTCAAGGATACTCCGCGCCTGCTTCTGCAGGCGAAGCTGATGCCACTCCAGGGTCACCGCTTCCAACCTACAGGCTTTGCAGACCTTGGCCCGGCACGTTATTCTCTCCCTGACGGAACTGAGATGCTTCTTGTCGAGTCTGTTCAATCTGTTGCCAACAGGATGGAACTCTCCTGTTGGAGTCAGGAAGATGACGACCTGATTAAAGAACTAAATGGACTGCCTTACATTCGGGTAACCAAACAGGATGATAGCAAACTAACCAACTCAATTCTCGAAGCACATCGAATAAACTCACCATATATACTCGAAGGGGACGATACGAGTTTAATTGATAAGCTGAAAACCGAGACGGACAGCATGAAGAAAGCTCCTGTCGATATCCGTAAATTAGCAAAACTCATTTTGAAATATGATCCAAATGCGATCATACACGGTGTTTTCCTGGCAAAAAGCGAACTGGCCGGCGGCCGTCTCCGCCTGCCTCGATTACTCAGCGGCTTCATTGAGGCGTCTGATATTCGAACAGCCGAGAGCGGAGGGGTCAAGAACGATCGCGTTGACCCTACTGGCGATACAAAGAAAGGCTTCGGAAATGTCCCTTTCCACCGTACTGAGTTTGTTGCGAGAGAGATCATATCATATTTCAATCTGGACCTGGCCCAACTCAGGGGATATGGCCTTGAGGAATGTGCAAACAATCTCATTATAGCACTATCACTCCTCAAAATTCGCCGTTTCCTTTCCATGGGTCTGCGCCTGCGCACAGCGTGCGACTTGGACATGGATGGTGAACTGATTGTTATAAAACCTAAAGAGGGATTCAGCATACCAGAAGAGTCAGATCTACTCAATGAATGCAGCGCTTTCATAGGGATCTGTAAGGAGAAATTGTGTTTTGTCGAACCGGCAATCACGGAAATCAAGTGGATACCTCATAATAGGCTTATTGAGATAAAACTTCCCGACACTGTGCCCATCCCCGAGATTCCTCCGGATCTCAAGAATGATATCGAAATAAAGAAGGGAACTGGGAAAAAGCCTCCTGTATTGAAGTTCAAGTCAGTGCTCACACCTGAACTTTCTGAGAAGATGCAGTCACTTTTTTGGGACAATAATGAAGTAAAGAAGGCCATCGAGAAAGCAATGAATGATCAGATATCGAAAAGCGGCGATGATAGTGACATGACTGAAGAAAATGAGGATGGGGGAGATGATTTGTGATAACCATATCATTCAAATTCTTAGCAGGTCGCTATCATGCCACTCCGTGGGGTATGCATGTAAATGAATCTTCCGTTGAATGGCCTCCATCACCCTGGCGAATTCTTCGGGCATTGGTAGCAGTATGGAGGCGCACATTGCCCGGCATTGGCCGAGATCAGGTAGAACCGATCCTGCGTTGCCTTGCAGAACCACCGGAATTCTTGCTGCCTCCAGCTTCGTCAGGTCACACCCGTCACTTCATGCCCAAGTTCAAGATTGAGAAAGGCGCTAATGTTCGAACGCTTATCTTCGACACTTTTGTCATAGTAGGACGCGATTCACCAATGAATGGACAGGGATTGCGTCCTATACCTCTTTTTGTTCGTTGGCCGAATGCTATGCTTGAAAAGGGGGGGCGCGAAACATTGGAGCGCTTACTAGCGAACCTGAACTCCCTGGGCAGGTCCGAATCCTGGTGTGCCGCTGAGCTTTTGGATGATTCCAGCCATTCTGACGAATTTTCATGCAGTCCACTTCAGGATGAGGTACCTTGCAATAAAGAGATCGTGCGTCTTCTTTGTCCAGATCCTGCGAGGGCCTTCGAAGATTGCTCTATCGTCAATGTCAAGACCAAGTCTACAGGAAAAGGAAAGGGCAAGCAGATTCTGAGGGAGCATTCTGGGATTTATGATCCACCCTGGAATCTCTGCATCGAGACACCTCAACTTCAGTCTGAAAAATGGTCAGATCCTCCCGGCTCGAGATGGATAAAATATGTCCGCCCGCGCGACTGCTTCAAGATCAATTACACACATCGCCCAATACATTCGATCAGCAATCAGCCTATTCAGGTTATGCGATTTGTCCTGGACTCAAATGTTCTACCACTAGTCACCGAAACGCTCCCTGTAGCAGAGGCGACTAGGAGAGCGCTTATGGGAATTCAAGGCCGATTGACAGAAAAGGAAGGCATCAGGGGGCGTTCCAATGTCTTATCAGGCAAGGATGTGGATGGTCAACCACTTACAGGCCATCGCCATGCATACTATTTGCCTACCGATGAGGATGGAGATGGGCGTCTTGATCATATCACTGTCTATTCCATTGAAGGCTTTGACCATAATGAGCAGAGCGCCTTTGACCTCCTGCGTGAGATTAGTTCTGGCCGTGAAGGCGAGGCGCGACATCCGCTATGCCTTCTCCTTCTCGGCAAGGGTGCACTTGCAAAATATTCTCCAGGACCTTTGCAATCATCGAAGGTTTGGATTTCTTCGACACCCTATATCGCCACACGCTTTGCCAAGACGCGGGGAAGATCTCGCGTAGATATAACTTCCCCAAAAGAACGAGCCGATTTTCTCCGAGAAGACATTAAAACCCAGTTAGCAGCTGTTTGGCCGGACATCACGGGAATACGCGCGGAAGAGGTGACCATTGAACCTCTCTGGGACGAGAATCAGGTATTTCGGATTCGATCAAATGATGGTACAGTGAATTGGAGGATAATTCAATTCAAACGGTATCGCTGCAAAGAAAGCGACGATGGTGGACGGAGGTTAGCTGGAGCGTTCAGATTGACCTTCAGCTTCCCTGTGCAAGGACCAATCGCCATAGGTCATGGAGCGCATTTCGGTATGGGACTGTTCAAGCCCATTTTGACTTAGCAGTGAGGCAATGAGAGGAGGACGTATATTGTCCAGCTCAGAGTCCAAAATCTTTACTGATCTCCCCGACCTTGTCCCTGCTCGGATGCTTAACGAGTTCGCCTATTGCCCGCGCCTGTTCTACCTCGAATGGGTGCAAGGTGAATGGGCGGAGAGTGTCGATACACTCGAAGGAACTTTTCGGCACCGCAGGGTGGATAAGGAAGCGGGAGATATGTCTTCGGCGGATGAGGTCGATCAAGCTGGAACTGCCGAGGTTATTCACGCCCGCTCGGTCATGGTCTCCTCGGAAGAGATTGGTATGATTGCCAAAGTCGACCTTATTGAAGGAGAAGGTAAAACTGTTCACCCTGTTCAGTACAAACGAGGTTCCCCGAACCCTGAAGGAACGGCCTGGGAGCCTGAGCAGGTGCAGCTTTGTGCCGAAGGGCTGATACTTCGGGGTAATGGATATGAAGTCGATTCCGGTGTTGTTTACTTCGCAGAGACCAGGCAGAGAGTTACCATCCCTTTCACTGAAGAGCTTGTCAGGCGTACGCTGCAGCTTCTGAGAGAATTGGAAGAAACGGCTGCCTCAGGTATTATTCCAGCGCCGCTGTGCCATAGCTCAAAATGTCCGAAATGCTCTCTGGTTGGCATCTGCCTCCCTGATGAGGTCGGGATGCTGGGGCCAGCTGAATCACCTACTGAAGCTGAGCCAGAAGTAAGGCGCCTCTTTCCAGCGAGGGATGATGCACTTCCTTTGTATGTACAGGCCCAGGGTGCGGTGATCAGGAAAGATGGTGATCTCCTCAAGATCTTTCTGAAAGGAAGCGCACCTGAGAGCGTAAGGCTTCTGGATGTTTCTCAGGTCGGCATTTTTGGAAACATCCAGCTCTCTACTCAAACATTGAGAGAGCTGTGCACAAGAGGGATTCCTGTTTCATATTTTTCATATGGAGGCTGGTTCTATGGGATGGTAACCGGCCATATGCACAAGAATATAGAGCTGAGACGAATGCAGTATGCCACAGCAGAGAATGCGGAGCGCTCGCTTTATCTGGCTCGAAGATTTGTACAGGCAAAGATACTGAACTGTCGCACGCTGCTTAGAAGAAATCATGTCAATTCACCAAGTGAAGCTCTGAAAGAAATGGCACTATGGGCCGGAAAGGCCCGGAAAGCCGAATCAAAGGAAACTCTTTTGGGGATTGAGGGAATGGCCGCCCGAATTTACTATCGTCATTTTGCTGGAATGCTCAAACAATCTAGGGAAACAGACTGCGGGTTCATTTTTGAGAATAGAAACCGGAGGCCGCCGAAAGACCCAGTCAACGCGCTCCTTTCTTTTGCGTATTCGATCCTGGCAAAAGATTTAACGGCTATTCTTCAGACCGTTGGATTCGATCCCTATCTTGGTTTCTATCACACTGTCAAATATGGCCGTCCGGCACTTGCCCTCGATATGATGGAAGAGTTTCGTCCTCTAATCGCTGATTCGGTGGTCATAGGAGCGATCAATAATGGCGAGATTCGGTTGACGGACTTTGTGACAAGGGCTGGATTCTCCTCTCTCAAGGAGAAGGCGAGGAGAACATTCCTTCAGGCATACTGCCGCCGTATGGATTCCCTTATCACACATCCTGTATTTCTTTACAGAATAAGCTATCGTCGAACCCTGGAAGTCCAGGCACGCCTTCTGGGACGGTATCTTGCCGGTGAGATCGAGGAACTACCTTTTTTCCTTACGAGGTGAGCATGCGCCAGCGATATATTGTGGCATATGATATCTGTGACCCGAAGCGTCTGAGAGAAATCTTCAGGAAGATGCGCGGCTTTGGAGATCCGGTTCAGTATTCAGTCTTTGAGTGCGATCTGAATCCCGCAGAAAAGATTCTGATGATATCTGCGGTCAGTGAGATAATTAATCACTGCGTTGATCAGGTCCTGATCATCGATATAGGTCCGGCTGAAGGGAGAGGAAACCGCTGCATTGAAGTAGTAGGGCAACCCAGGCCTTCCAGGGATAAACTGGCGATGGTTATCTGAGCCTACAGGATTTCGAGATTCAGCAAATCTGCTCATTGACAATTAAATATTGCCGTTTTATCATGCGAGAGGTCAGGTGGCGAAAAAAACACGGGATCCTCTCGAAAGAGCCGATTAGCTTTGGAACAAGGTTGAGAAATCTAAATCGTCATGATCGTTGTGAAAATCAGCTCACTAGGAAGACCGCTCGCAATTGAATCCACAAAAGCTCATGAGATCAACCACGAAGGTATGTGCTATTTCCACGGCATAAAAGCCGTGGCCCCATTGAAGCTATTGACGAGGCTAAAGCTTTAGTGTATGATAGACTTATTTCCACGGCATAAAAGCCGTGGCCCCATTGAAGCTATTTCGCCCCCGCAAAAAGGACACGGATCTCCTGCATTTCCACGGCATAAAAGCCGTGGCCCCATTGAAGCCAACATCCTGGCCGGTCGCCTTGATGCTTCCATGCTCAAATTTCCACGGCATAAAAGCCGTGGCCCCATTGAAGCACTGTCGAGGTAGATACAGAGAAGACGCTATCCAGTCATTTCCACGGCATAAAAGCCGTGGCCCCATTGAAGCAGTCCATCGCTCTCTTTCTTGGTATCATGCAGTTTCATTTCCACGGCATAAAAGCCGTGGCCCCATTGAAGCCGAGGATAAACACTCCAAAATCTTTCAAAGTCCTCTGATTTCCACGGCATAAAAGCCGTGGCCCCATTGAAGCGGGAGGGTGAGGTGACTCCACTTTGGGAGGAGGGTGATTTCCACGGCATAAAAGCCGTGGCCCCATTGAAGCGTCTACGAACACGTCATCCAACTCGGTTGTTGCCAGATTTCCACGGCATAAAAGCCGTGGCCCCATTGAAGCATGCCATCACCCTCGCTGCAGACCTGCGTGATAAGGGATTTCCACGGCATAAAAGCCGTGGCCCCATTGAAGCAAATGAAGCGAACTCCGAAATTACAGCAGAGTGTCTCATTTCCACGGCATAAAAGCCGTGGCCCCATTGAAGCGTGTGCCTGCGCTCAGACTTGTGCGGCAATATGCTCATTTCCACGGCATAAAAGCCGTGGCCCCATTGAAGCGACTGATATGCCGTTGATTTTTCCCATGACTCCAGGTATTTCCACGGCATAAAAGCCGTGGCCCCATTGAAGCCCATAATGCTGTGGATTGACGGAGAGAATCAGGATAGATTTCCACGGCATAAAAGCCGTGGCCCCATTGAAGCCAGGGCGATATGAAGGGGCGGGATCGCTATTCCCCTATTTCCACGGCATAAAAGCCGTGGCCCCATTGAAGCAAAACCACTATCTCACATCCGTGGTTTTTACAAAACTCATTTCCACGGCATAAAAGCCGTGGCCCCATTGAAGCTTAGTAAAATCTGTTGCAGTCATTATTCTCTCACCTCATTTCCACGGCATAAAAGCCGTGGCCCCATTGAAGCACTTCCTGAAAGTATCAGACCCATTTGTGCAAGCTAGATTTCCACGGCATAAAAGCCGTGGCCCCATTGAAGCAAACTCACTGCCACAGCCGCGCATAAGTGGGATCTCATTTCCACGGCATAAAAGCCGTGGCCCCATTGAAGCTTTTCTTGCACTATCTGAGAAGCCGGTGGAGTATATTATTTCCACGGCATAAAAGCCGTGGCCCCATTGAAGCATCAGGTTTCTTGGTCTTCTTACCTTCAGTGAGTATGATTTCCACGGCATAAAAGCCGTGGCCCCATTGAAGCCTTTTCTTCTGCACGATGAAAGGCCGCTTCACAGAGTATTTCCACGGCATAAAAGCCGTGGCCCCATTGAAGCAGCAAGTCTCTGCTCTGTCTTCTGAATGGAGCCCCGATTTCCACGGCATAAAAGCCGTGGCCCCATTGAAGCACTGGCTCTGGATGGCACAATGTGTCTGCCTGCTCATTTCCACGGCATAAAAGCCGTGGCCCCATTGAAGCCAAGTCCGTCCATACTTAAATATCCTCTCGATCTACAATTTCCACGGCATAAAAGCCGTGGCCCCATTGAAGCAACTGTTGTAACCGAATCGAGCTTAAAGGGTAGGTGTGATTTCCACGGCATAAAAGCCGTGGCCCCATTGAAGCTAATATACTCGCGGGAAGGAGAAGGATGCTGCGAAGATTTCCACGGCATAAAAGCCGTGGCCCCATTGAAGCAGTATCTGAGTGTATCGAGCGCATCCGATAGAACCAGTATTTCCACGGCATAAAAGCCGTGGCCCCATTGAAGCCACTCAGTAAAAATGATGCCGTCAAACCATATTATGATTTCCACGGCACATGATTCCAATCAACCTCGAGCATTATCTAAATCGGCGGATGTGCTCCACCTTAACCCAGGTGTATCTCGAAGCTCTGTGTTAACATGAAGTGGTACAAATTCATTGGTCGCAGTTTAGTTTATAATCTTATGTAGAGTGGTGAGAGGTGGAGAATATTTGCATTTTTGCCGGAAAAAGAAAATGTCGGGCGTTTAGCCCGACCACTGGGACTTTGGGGGAGGAGAATCCCAAAGCTGAAAACTTGTTATATTAATCTTAAACTTTTATTAACGCTGATGTTTACTTACCTTACACGCATATTATAGCTTAAAAAAAGGGGAAAAGATCTTGCAAAAAAGAAACAAATGTTAAAGATTTGTAAACTGATATTAACAGGAATTCATATTTCGATAAATGCCTGGCAAAGGTCGAGGGGAGCTAAGGAAGCTCCCGATTGATGCCGCGGCACCGCCAGCGGTTCATTCATTGAATTTACAGGTCTCTTGCAAACTCCGGAACAGGCGGGAGATTGAGGGCGTGTTTCCCGCGCTTTCCACCGTGCTCCTTCAAGACCCTGATCAGCTCTGTTCTTTCTTTTATCACAGCTATGTCGAGCGGTGTATTTCCATACCACGTCAGGGCATTCACCTCTGCACCCTTTGAGAGTAGAAGTATGGCTATATTCCTGGTATCATCTGTCTCTTCCCGCCTTACCACCTCATGAAGAGGTGTGAACTCCCATTTGTTTTTTGTATTGAGATCGCATCTGTAGACCAGGATGGCCTTGACAAGTCTTATATCACCCTTCCAGACAGCATAATGGAGAGCTGAATTCCCGTCCTTATCCTTGTCATTGACAAGCTCAGGCTCTTTTTTAAGCAGCTCAGGCACAAGATAGACATCATCTTCAAGTATGGCTTTGGTCAGTTCTGCAAAAGTGGGCTTGGTCTGCAATGCCTGAGGGGAGGAAAGAGGCGTTGATCCGGATGAAGGCCGCAGGCTCTGCATGAATTCTCTGAATTTGCCGCTGCACGATACAGTAGAAAGAAGGATGACAATAATCACGGGAATCATTATCAGCCGATTATGTGATTTCATCTCGATCCAGCTCCTTACTATTGTTTCTCAGACACATTATATCACCGGGTCTCTCACAGGGTCAATCATCTCCCATCTCATCTCAGTTTATCTATGCTGATGTTGACATATATGATATAATAAAAGCTGCAGCTGCTTAAAAATTTTACTGATAGCAAGTCTTTGCGGCTCATATGTCAGCCAAGTGAGATCAGAGCAGATGCCGGTATCAGCCGAAAAAGTCAATGGAAGGAGTTAAAAGATGGCAAAGGAAGTGTACGTGGGGAATATCTCATTCGCGACAAGTGGCGACAGATTGAGGGAAGTATTTACTGACTATGGGACAGTTGAAACAGTAAACATCATAACAGATCGCGAAACAGGTAGATCACGAGGCTTTGCCTTCGTCAAAATGGCGAATGATGAAGAAGCAAAAGCTGCAATCGCAGCACTTGACGGAAAAGAGATTGACGGAAGACAGCTCAAGGTGAATGAAGCCAAACAGAAAGCCTCGTTCGGCGGCAGAAGGCCCGGAGGCAGAGGCGATATGGATAGAGAATAACAGGCAGCGGAGAGGCAGATATGATGGGGAGGCAGTATGACTGCCTCTCTTTCAATTCAGAAAAAAGATGAATATCGAAGTCAAGAGAAGCTATCATCGCGTACGCACCATAACGGCAACCCTCAGAGATGACCGTATGGTAATCCAGATTCCGTATCACCTTTCGAAAGAGCAGGAAGCCTTCTGGGTAGAGCAGATGAAGTCAACACTCCTTTCAAAGCGGAGGAAAAAAGAGGAGGAAGCACAGAAGTATCTTTATGAAATGGCACAGGAGATCAATTTAAAATACTTTGAGGGACGTGCGTCTCTCCTCTCAATAAGATATTCTGCCCGTCAGAAGAGGATCTTTGGAAGCTGTACACCCAGAAAGGGTGCCATACGCATCTCCAGACAGGCCAGGCCATTTCCTTCGTGGGTCCAGTATTATATAGTTCTCCATGAGATGGCGCACCTCGTCTATCCTAATCATTCCAAAAATTTCTGGGCTATCGTGAAGCAGTATCCTCTCTGGGAAAAGGCGAGAGGTTTTCTAACAGGCTATATCTATGGGAAGGCTCACAGAATCAAAGGAAAGCATTCTTGATTAATCTTGGCTCTCTACATATAATAAGATCAGGAGGCTGTCGTTCAGGACCGGATGATGCATTGTTGTCAATATGTAACTTGAAATATCATAACGCCCGAGCAAGGAGCTGAAGCAACTGTTATGAAAGATAATCAGGAAGTCATTGACAGGAACACTCTCTCCGAAAAGGAAGAAGAGCTCTCCGACATTTTTGCCGAATCTATGAAGAAATTCTTAGAGCTGAAGGCTCAGGAGGTGAAGAAGGGCAGCTTTCCGCCTTCTGACGTTATGCAGGGATTAGATTCTGATATTCGAATCGCTCAGGTGGTTAATGCATGTTCGGAGAACTCCTCGCAAGAATAGGCGCCTGTCTGCTGCGCAACAATGTCCCTTATATGATTATAGGCGGGCAGGCCCTTATGCTCTACTGTGAGCCCCGTTTCATATTTGATATTGATGTGGTGCTGGGAATTGATGCCCGTTGTCTCAATCTTCTCCTCTTTATTGTCAACGATCTCGGACTGAAAGCAATACCCGAAGACCCCAGAGCGTTTGTGAAGCAGACCATGGTGCTCCCTGCCATTGAAGAATCAACTGCAATCAGGGTAGATTTTATCGTGTCTTCCACTCCTTACGAAAAAGAGGCGATAGGAAGGGCAGTCAGAATCAGGGTAAACGATCAGATCGTACGTTTTTCCACAGCAGAAGATCTGATAATTCACAAGGTTATTACCGGCAATCGCCTGGACATCGAAGATGTGCAGGCGATCCTGTCCAGGCATCGAGAGCTTAATCACGGGCTCATCAGAAGAACTTTGAAAGACTTTGACATCAAGATGCCTGGGAATCATTATCTTGCCGCTTTCGAGAATATACTCATGAAGAGCGCTGACAGCTAGTCTTCAAAGGGAAGAGTAAGAAGGATACTGGAGAATCAAGTTCACGAAGGATAGGGTGCGAAGATAATAGAGCGTCTGGCAAAGGACTTGAGGAAGAGTATCCATATTAAAGGGCTTTTCGGGAAGGGATATAAAGTATATGCAGGCTTTTGCTGGGAGATGATATGCGCAACTTCTGAAGGCACGCTGGGATGAGATGATTGAGGGAGCTGGCTGCTGAAATCAGTCAGAGTGACAGAAAAGAACACAGAATCTGCCGAATTCGAAACTCTGTGTCCTTTACCTCAACTTGGTGTACTCTGTGGTTTCTTCTCCCAATTGCCGCTATCACACCAGCCCCAGGATCTTCCGCGCCTCATCGGGAGTGGCAACCTCCCGGCCCACTTCCTTTGCGATCCTCGTAATTCTGGCAACAAGCTGGGCATTGCTCTCTGCTATGACTCCCTTTGAATAAAAGATGTTGTCTTCAAAGCCGACTCGCACATTCCCTCCCATCGTTATGGCCATAACAGCCAGAGGGAGCTCGTATCTGCCGATGCCTGCCACAGTCCAGGTGCAGTTCCCAGGGATCTCGTCTACAAGATAGACAAGGTTCTTCGCTGAACCCAGCATGGCCCCCGGCACTCCCAGCACGAAATCGAAGTTAACTTTGGCCGGTACGAACTCTTTCTTGATGAGCTGCAATGCATTTGGGATCATACCTGCATCGAAGACTTCGATCTCAGGCAGAACGCCATTTTTCTTCATTTCAGCAGCGAAGAACTCCATATCGTCCTGGGTGTTCATGAAGACATCTCTGCCAAAGTTGCACGTGCCGGTACTGAGGGTGGCCATTTCAGGCTTCAGAGAAACAGGTCCGACACGCACTTCCCGGGCCATTCCGACTGCTCCTCCGGTGGAGACCTGAACGATTATGTTACATCTCTTCTTTATCTCTTCAATAATCTGTCGATATATTTCAGCATCCTGAGTGGCGTTGCCGTTTTTGTCCCTGCCGTGAATGTGGGCTATAGAGGCGCCTTCTTTCCAGCAGTTATGGACATCTTCTGCTATTTCAACCGGAGTGAGCGGGAGATTGGGATTCTGCTCCCTTGTTACCTCAGCCCCTACAGGCGCAACGGTGATAATGAGTTTATCCATCGTAACCTCCTTACTGATTCTTCAGTCTCTTTATCATCTCCAATGCTATGAATGATGCCACCTGAGATGGGATGGTGCCTCTTCCGAAGCCTGCGTCGTAGCCGAGCTCCTTGGCAAGACCGTTGCTGATTCTGGGGCCTCCCACGATCAGGAGGAATCGATTTCTCAACTTTTCTGCCTCCAGCATGTCGATGAGCTTTGTCAGGTGATGGATGTGAATGTCTTTCTGTGTCACTACTGTTGAAACCAGTATGACATCCGCATTGAAGCGCACAGATTCCTCAATAAGCGCTTCACATCGTACCTGGGCTCCCATGTTCACTGTTTCAAGCCAGGGATATCGCTCCAGTCCGTAGTCCCCTGCGTAACCCTTCATATTCAGAATGGCATCGATTCCAACTGTATGTGCATCTGTCTCGATGCAGGCGCCAACCACACGGAGGCGTCTGCCTGCGTTGTCCCTGATGCAGTTGTTGATCTCCTTGAACTCCATCGCCTCTACAGATACCGAGGAAGCTGTCACCTTGTCGAGATCGACTGAGTGAAGGCATTTCCCGTAGACGACGAAGAATGTGAAGTCTGGTGCAATCTGCTCTTCATGAGCAACATAGACCTCGTCGAGCCCCATCTTTGAGACAAGCATCTTTGCAGCTTCAGATGATTTGCCCGATCTTGAGATGGGGAGAGTGAAAGAAAGCTGGATGGCTCCATCACCGAGTGTATCTCCGTATGGTTTTATATTATGAATGTCAACGTTCATGATATCGCTCCTCTCCTAGATGCGCAGTGTGGCTGGTGCAGGTGTGCTGGTTTCTGCAGCCAGCAGTTCGCTGAATGGGTTATAGTACTCGGCGCCTTTTTCGAACACTCCTTCTTTTCCTTTGCCTCCCCCGCGCGGTCTCTTTATTCCGGCGAAGCTTCCCTCCTCAAGAGCCGTAAAGAGTCCCTGCTGCTTCACTTTTTCCAGCAGCTCGACTCCTCTGGAGAGCACTTCCTGCGCGCGTGAAGCCATGATTCCCTTTTCACGGAACAGCATCTCAGCTTCAATGCCGCGCATGTTGTTTCTCACATACTTCGCCGTTTCAATAGAGAGGAATCGGTCCTGGATATGAGGGGTATGGAGGGCTTCCGTCAAGATTCCCAGCAGGTGGATTGTCTGTCTGGTCAGCGTTGAGACTTCCATGAAAAGAGCATCCTGTACGTGCCCTCTGAAGATGTTACCTGTCATAAACTTTGTAGGAGGCATGTACTTCAAAGGCGAGCGGGGGAATATTTCGCGGGCCATCTGAGCCTGTGCCACTTCCTGGATGAAGCCCTGCTCCAGCATGGGGTCCATCTCAAAAGCGTGGCCAAGACCCATCAGCTCCTCTGAAAGACCTGCACGCTTTGCAAACTGCTCGTTGATGAACTGCGAGGCAAGTACCGTATGAGCCTCCTCAAAAGCGTCCGATGTGGTCAGGTAGTTGTCTTCGCCGGTATTTATCACTATGTGGGCTGCGGCGTTGATCATACGCGAGAAATGCTGGTCTGTAAAGGTTCTCAGCATGTTGATATCTCTGAAGATTATGCCGTAAAGCGCGTCATTCAGCATCATGTCCAGCCGCTCCAGCGCACCCATGGCGGCTATCTCGGGCATGCAGAGGCCTGAGCAATAGTTGACGAGCCTCACGTACCTTCCAAGCTCTGCGCCTGCTTCATCGAGAGCCTCCCGCATTATTCTGAAGTTCTCCTGTGTGGCATATGTGCCTCCAAAGCCTTCGGTTGTGGCTCCGTATGGCACATAGTCCAGGAGACTCTGGGCAGTCGACCTTATCACGGCGATGATCTGCGCTCCCTGATATGCTGCGGCCTTTGCCTGCACAACGTCCTCATGGATGTTGCCTGTTGCGACAATGACATAGAGGTAAGGTGCTTCTTCCCTGTCGAGATCACCGATAAGCTCGGCTCTCTTTTTTCTGTTTGCGCGTATCCTGTCGAGCGCCTTGCCGGCATACTCATCAACAGCCTTTTTCCAGCCTGGCGCGTCAACCTTTTCAACCAGTGCGGCATCACCGCTGGCAATGGCTTCTGCAGCTGCCTGCGGCGTAAGGCCCCTGGTCACCATTATGGTGCCGAAAGGCCTGGAAATACCGTCATCCAGCATTTTCATCTCTTTTGCCCAGTTGATTACGGCATTGGGAAGCGGTATGCCGACTTCATCAACGCCATCAACGCCCAGTAATCTAAGAATCGTGCGCTCAATTGTGTCGGTGCTGTACGATAATATGACCGAATATACATCGTCGGCAATTGATGAGGCCAGATTTCTTGCCTTGTCAATCGAGCTCCTGTCAAGCTGTAACTTTTCCTTCATCGCTGTTATCCAACCCTTCTCCTAAAACTATATCCCAGACCGGGATTCCGTGAGAAATATCGGCAACTGTTCTCATGAATTCACGAGCATCATAGCTTCCCCCTGATGAGCTTGTGGGATTCGTAGTCACCCCGATGACATCTGTATGTGATATCTGGATAATTCGACTCCCTCTCTTTTTCAACCTCCTGAGGCTATGAGGGGAGATGAACACTCTGGTTGCATCTTCAATAACTATATCGAAGCTGCCTTTTGCTTTTAACAGCACTTCACAGATTATATCGGTGAAAGCTCCTGTGAGAACGACATAGCCATCTGAGAATTCAGGGATGCCTCTGCCTTCCATTATATCGGCAGCAGCACAGGTGCTGCACATATTCCCGTTTCTGTCCAGAAAAAGCGCCTTTCTATCTTCACCGGCAGAATAGAGAGGCCTGTTGCCCTCCCAGGCTGGGAGAGAAAAGATCTCGAGCCAGAAAGCAGTCGCTCTATTCACCTCCTCCAGGTTGTAGCCGGCATTCATACCTGTGGCCACAATCATCGCCTGGCAAACATTCGGTGATGCTGAAGCTTTTCTGTTCAGGGCGCCATCAAAGAGGATCAGTTCGGCTCCTACGGAGCTCATCATATCGCGGACTTCGCAAAGCTCAGATATGGTTGTCGGTCCTGCCACCTCGACTCTTCCTTCACCGGTGCATTCTATGATGAAAACCTCGCCAAGGCTTGTAGACATACCTGTTTTTTTAACTGTCCTGTAATTCAGTGTTGATGCCGCAAGACAGTTTTCCGTTGTTGCTATGAGAGTTCCCAGAGGTGTGACAATTCTGGGTTTGGGCTGCCCTGTTATAGAGTCATAGGCCTCTCCATCCCAGCCTGATGATGTTATACCCAGCCTCATAGAGCCATCACGCCGTGCACATTCCATCAGGAAGTTCAGTGTTGTCGTCTTCCCGACATTTTTGGCCAGCCCGATGACAGAGATCGTGCGATAGTGTCTGTCCAGGATTGTCTGAAAAAGTGTCACAGTCTTTCTCCATAAAAAAATACAGGTATTATCCTGCCTGGGCTTTTATCTTCTCCTTCCTGACAGTCCAATCCTTCTGTGACAGCTTATATCATACTTTATTTTGCTTTGTTCACAGTTGGAACAGCTGAAACCCTGAAGGCTGGAATAATGGGTTCAACAGGTGTGCCGAGCTGACCTTCATAAGTTAAAGGGAATCGCAGAAACAGGGGAGAAGGTTCTGTCAGAAGGGGACTGAATCATGGCCTTAAAATGCATTTATTGCAGCGGTGAGATTAAAAACAGGGGATCTATCTGCGATCTCTGCATCTGCGGAGGTGAGATCATCAGAAGCTTCTGGAAGTGCGATGCCTGCAGCCATTTCTTTTACAATGAATACTTTGACTGCTGGGACAGGGAAAGCGATGATCTATGGTATGAGATACCTGAGAAAGCCTTCAATGAAGGATGTCTGGTTATCTCAAGATGCCCTGAGCCTTCGAGAAAGTTCTGCTCATGTCCAGTTCACCCTTTCTCCGCGGACCTCTCTGAGGCTGAGAGGATTTCAATCCCGATATGACAGGGAAGATCTTCAGCCTGCAAAATGCTGAGATTCAGAGAAACTTTTTCCTGTTCTGTGGGTCCAAAGTGATGTAACAAAAATAAAGAAGGGAGTTGGAGAAAGATGAAGCAGTTTTTAAGACAGATTCTGTTATCGCTTGCACTTCTCATTCTTTGTGCAGCAGTGACAGGGATATCGGCAGCAGGAGCAGCATCAGGCGACAGAGAAAAGGGCGATGGATGTGATCGTCAGTGCTATAAAAAGGGCGCCGGAGATAAGATGAAGAAGTTCCAGAAAGAGCTGGGACTCACTGACAGCCAGGTTCAGCAGTTGAAGAGTCTGAGGGAGCGCCACAGAAGCGACAGAAAAGCCCATATGCAGGCAGTGCAGGAGAAGATTAAAAAGGTTCTGACGCCTGATCAGATGGCGCTGTGGGACAAGAACAGAGAGAGCATGCAGTGTGAAAAAGGTCAAAAACCTGATAAAGAAACGATGATGAAGAAGAGGAAAGCCCTGATGATGGAGATGGCTCTCAGTGATACTCAGAAGAAGGAGATCCAGACTATTCTGAAAGAGGAGAGAAAGAAGCAGCGCTCAATTATGGAGAGTGAGCTGCAGAGCATTCTGACACCTGAGCAGTATAAAAAATTCCAGGAAAAGATGAAAAGTCATATGCAGAATGCCGGATTCAAGAGCAGGGAGGGCTGGAAAGGCAATCAAACTGAGTCTGATAAGAACAGGCCTGGGAAATCCTCTGACAAAACCACGAAAAATCCACTGGAGTTTGAGTATAAGTAATCGTCAAAAAGACAGGGTATCGCAAAGGGCACTGTCGGAATAAGGCAGTGCTCTTTTGCTGGGGCTTCAGCTATGCCTTCATGAAGCGGTAGAACCACTCTATGACATTGTGCCAGAGCTCATTCCATTCCTTTTCAGGCATAATGTGGCGGACACCTGGGAACTCAACGTGGCTCAACCGCTCCGGAGCTTCCTTATAGTATGGCTTCAGCAGCTCGAAGAACTCTTTGGCAGGGCGGGGGGAAACGTGCTCATCATCGCCTGCATTCTGTGTAAGCAGCGCTGTTGGAAAGAATCTGTCAGGGTGCTGCCAGGGACTCTCTGAGTGATTAATCCTCCATTTCGGGGATCCCAGGATTGGAGCGGCAGCTCTGAGCCTTCTTTCTCTCATTACAGCACCGTAGGTGATATAGCCTCCCATTGATATGCCAGTAACGCCGAGCTTATCTGGATCTGAATAGCCCTTCTCAATAAGGAAATCAAAGATCATCGGCACCTCATCAATAGTCTCCTTGATTGCCGAGAGGAAGTTCTGGTTAAAATTGCCTTCCCTGGAGGAGAATCTATGATCATAATCCGGATATCGGCGCTCACCGTGCCCTACATTGTCGATTCCTACAGCCAGAAAGCCTGCACAGGCGAGGCCAGCCAGTTCTCTGGCATTTCTTTCTTTTGTAGAGCCCAGCCCGTGAAAGAGAAGTATGGTCCCTCTTGCTCCGGCCTTTTCAGGACTCTCGAAATAATGGAGAAGTGCCGGAATACCTTTGATATGTGTGTTTTCCTGCTGAAGCTTCATAATGTTGTTCTCCTTCTAATCTTCACAGATAGTCTGTGCCGCCCTGCTGTCGTCAAACACGCCTTCCCATCTTGCCACCACGCAGGTTGCCAGGCAGTTGCCCAGTACGTTGACGGAAGTCCGGGCCATATCCATAATCTCATCTACACCAAGAATTATAAGAAGGGCTTCCAGAGGGAGGCCGAAACTGGCAAGCGTACCCGCCAGTATGACAAGTGAGGCTCTCGGAACACCTGCCACACCTTTGCTTGTTATCATCAACGTGAGAAGCATGGTTATCTGATGGAAAAAACTGAGATGCACACCGGCAGCCTGGGCTACAAAGAGGGTGGCAAGGGAGAGATAGAGAGTCGTGCCGTCCAGATTGAAGCTGTATCCTGTAGGCATTACAAATCCTACTATATGACGAGGCACTCCGATGCGCTCCATCGCGATCATCGCCTTCGGAAGGGCTGCCTCGCTCGATGTTGTTGAGAATGCCAGGAGGACAGGCTCTTTAATGGCCTGGATGAATTTTAGAATCGGGAGTCTGATGATGAGTGCCACAGGTATCAGCACGGCAATGATAAAGACGGTTAGAGCGAGATAAAGCGTCAATACAAGCTTTCCAAGATGGATCAGCACTCCCAGGCCGTGCTCACCCACCGCGGCAGCGATGGCAGCGCCAACGCCAAAGGGAGCAAAGTACATGATATACGAGGTGAACTTGAACATCACCTCGGCAAGGGCATCACAGACATCTATTACCGGTTTTGCCCGTTTCCCCACTGCAATGACACCAGCAGAAAATATCAGGGTGAAGACGACTATCTGCAGTACATCTCCTCTGGCCATGGAATCTACTATGCTGGGAGTGAAAAGATGCTGGATTGTTTCACCGATAGACTGCTGATGTGTTGCCATCTCTTTGAAATCCATGCCTGGTATCTTCTGCGCTTCACTGGATTGCTGATTGAGGGTAATGCCGTGTCCGGGCTGGACAAGGTTGCCTGCACCGAGGCCAATGAAAAGTGCGAATGTGGTGGCGATTTCAAAATAGATTATCGCCTTGAGGCCTATTCTGCCTACAGTTTTCATATTGCCGGCCCCGGCTATCCCCACCACGAGTGTGGCAAATACAAGAGGGGCAATGATGGCTTTGATCATAGTGATGAACATTCTGCCATATGGGCGGAGAGCCACGCCGAAATGAGGGAAGAGAGCGCCGACCAGAACACCCAGAATCATTCCGATGAAGATCCACGTTGTCAGGGAGATCCCCTTTTTCCTGCAGGTCTTTTCATGCTCGTCTGCCGGGCTGTGTTCAGGTTCTTCTGTGTTGAGCTTCATCGTTACCTCATTTGGGAAGTCTTGCATATTTTCGAGGAAAGAAAAGGGAACCCCACGGTCCCCTGAATATTACTTCTTTAGGACATTGAATAATCCTCCGGAGATGGATAGTCAGGATTAATCATTATTGACGGCTCTCATCCAGCAGAATCAGAAACTTTTCCATGTCGTCAAGGGTATTGTAAAAATGCGGCGAGACTCTGAGCTTCCCGTCTCGCAGCGCTATGAAGACATTCTTCTTTTCCAGCTTTTCGAATACAGATTGAGCCTCAGGGATGCAGAAGGTCACTATTCCAGCTCTATCTTGAGGATCAGAAGAGGTGATGACCTCCAGGCCCTGATCCATGAGGCCCCTGATGAGGAACCCGGTGATACACTCAATCTGCGATGCGATGGTCTTGATACCTGTCTCCAGCAGCAGTCCTGTCGATTCTCTAAGGCCGAAACAACCCAGGAAGTTCTGTGTTCCGCCTTCAAAACGGCGAGCCGATGGGAGCCATTCAATGCGGTAGTTGAAGAAGTCCCAGGCGTTGCATACGCCCAGCCATCCTGCGAAGACAGGCTCGAGGCGGGGGAGGAGATCGGGACTTACATAGATGAACCCCGTTCCCTTCGGCCCCATCAGCCATTTCTGTCCACCTGCCGAGATATAGTCGATCTTCATGGCTTCCACGTCAATTGGAGTATTGCCTGCACTCTGGATCGCATCGACACAGAAGATGATGCCTCTCTCCCGGAGCAACTCTCCCAATGCAGAGAGATTATGCCTGAATCCTGAGAGGAACTCAACGTGACTGACCGAGAGCAGTCTTGTTTCTGGTGTAATGGCTTTTTCGACATCTTCCAGGAAGAATCGGTTCTGGCGCTCAGGGATAAAATCGATCTGAACGCCCAGCCTCTCAAGATTTATGAAAGGATAGACATTGGCAGGAAATTCGCGCTGGAACAGGATTATTCTGTCGCCTTTTTTCCAGGGCAGACTCTCTGCCAGTATGTTTAGACCTTCTGTGGTGTTCTTTACTATCGCGATTGAGTCAGGATTTGCGCCAACCAGCGCTGCGATGTTTTTACGTGTGTCCTCCACAGCTTCGAGGATGGAAGGGTAAAGATCGACATTCCTGCTGAAGGTTCTGGCGCTTATAAAATCCCTCATGGCCTTCTCGACTCGGCGGGAGTAAGGCGATACTGCCGCGTGATTTAGATAGAGGCTTTTCCCTGTAACCGGGAAGAGCCTGCGCGCTTTGATGAGTTTCTGCTTCTCTGCCTTGTCCATATTCTTTTCCTCGTTATTGTTTATATAGAGTGCTTTTGATCTCTGTGGATTTCTTTTCATAAGGCCTGCTTTCCTTTCCTGAAAGGCAGCTGGCAGGGGGGGTATGAAAATTCAGGGAAAACAACGGGTATCACAAAGCAGACACAGAGTTCCGTTGTGCCGCCAGTGTTCAGGATTCACTCCCTTCAACGCCACCTTTCCAATGTGATCGGCAGGTATTTCACAACACTCGGTGGTAATAACTGATTATGAACAGTAAAACAGAGAAAAAGCGCGGCACTGCTCTGAAAAATTCCTGTTTTTCCATTATTGCGGTGCTGCTGGTTCTTTCGATAATGGAGTTTTTCTTCAGAGTCTGTCTGAAGCCGTCTGATACCTGCTATGGGACGCTCTTCAATATAAGTCTTCCCCCTTTCAGGATTGCTCCGCCTGATAATTTTACGCCTGCCGAGCCTGAAGCAAGAAGGAAAGAGCTGCAGAAGCATCTTTTAAAATACAGTGCAGCCGAGCCGGCAGGAGAAGGTGAAGCCTCGACTGATGATCTTTTCGGGGTGTTTCTGGAGGATGAATTCACAGGATACGAATATCTCGAGAGTTGCTCAACGCCGCGCAAATGGTGGCATATAAACAATCTGGGAGCCCGTGCGTGGAATGATACAACAAAGAAAATCAGCCCCGGGAAAAAAAGGATCCTCGCATTCGGTGACTCTTTCACTGCCTGCAGCCATATACAGCAGGGTGAAACGTGGCCGGTGATTATGGAGGAGAAGAACAGCTCTCTGGAGGTCCTGAACTTTGGCGTGGATGGATACAGCATGGGGCAGAGCCTGTTGAGATACAGAAAGAAAAGAGATTTGATTGATTACGATCAGGTGATTCTTGTCTTTGTTCCTTTCTGCGACCTCACAAGGGATATCAATACTTACAGGCGCTTAATGGGATGGGAATCGTGGATGATTCTCCCCAGGTTCACAGTGGAACGTGACAGACTCGAGCTTGTCAGAGGCCCTTACAGGACATCGAGAAGTTTCTGCCAGGATAACAGGGGGAAACTGAGCGCCCGGGCGGTTGATCATCTTCGGAAATACGATGCCCTCTATTACCCTACGAAATATGAGAATGGCCGGTCCGGAGGAGACCTGATTCTCATGAAGCTCTTTCTCTGCATGTACAACAACGGCAGGGACAGCAGCCTCCATAATCATTTATATGATCCAGACAGAGAAGCTTTGAGCGTGTCAAGAAAGATATTTGTCTCGATGCAGAAGGAGGTGGAGAGCCGGGGCGGGAAATTTCGTCTTTTCGTGCTCCCATGCCAGGATGAGCTGCACTCATATGGAAAAAGCACCTCCTTTAAGAAGAAATGGGATAGAATGGTGAACTCCATTGTCACTGAAGGTGTCTGCTGCACCGATCTTACAGGAGATCTCGTAAATATGGATGAAAATCAGTTCGACAGAGCCGGAGACAGATTTCACAATGGCAAAAAGTCCAACACGATAATCGCCGATCTTATAATCAAGAGCATAAGTGGCGACATTGTGACAAACTCCAATCACCTGGTGGAGGACGAAAGACGTGATCTCAGCAACTGCCGGGATGTTCAATCTTCCATAGAGAACTGAGGATAAGGCTATGAAATACGATCTTCTCATCAGAGGCGGCCGTGTCATTGACGGCACAGGTGCTCCCTGGAGCAACGCGGATGTGGCGGTAAAAGGCAGATGCATCGAAGCGATAGGGCATCTGAAGGAAAAGGATGCAGCTAAAGTCATAAGTGCAGAAGGCCTTTACATTACTCCCGGCTTCATTGACATCCATACCCATTCAGATATCGGCATTCTGCTCGATCCCACTGCTCAATGCGCCATCAGGCAGGGAGTCACCACTCATGTGATTGGGAACTGCGGCGACTCTCCCGCTCCTGTCAGTGACTCGTCCCGATCTCTTCTGGAGAAGAGATTCACCTATTATGCCAGGAAAGGCGTCCCTCTTGAGTGGCATACTTTTGCAGAATTCCTGAATCGCGTCGAGAACGCTGTGCCTGCCATAAATATAGCGGCACTGGTAGGCCACAGCAGTGTAAGGCTGGCGGTGATGGGCTTCAACGAAAAAGCTCCTGGTAAAGGCGATATGAGAGCAATGAAGGCTCACATCGCCGAGGCGATGAAGGCCGGCGCCTTCGGAATGTCCACCGGTCTTGTCTATCCTCCAGGATGCTTTGCCCGGACTGAAGAGATTGTGGAGCTGGCCTGTGTAGTTGCACGTTATCACGGATACTATGCCTCACACATCCGGGGCGAGCGGGAGACTATAATCGAGGCAGTGAAGGAATGCATCGCAATTGGCGAAACGGCCGGATGTCCTGTGCAGATCAGCCATAACAATCCAAAATACGGCGCGTGGGGAAAGGGAAGTGAGATACAGGCTCTCTGGGAGCAGGCCAGGGAGCGCGGCGTGGATGTCACAGCTGATAACGATATTCATACAGATTTTGCCCCTCCGCTTTCCCACGCTCTGCCTCAGTGGCTTCAGGGAAGGGATGAAAGTGAGATGCTCTCAGTCATCTCAGATATGGAGTCGAGGGAGGCAGTAAGGAGGGAGATAGTTGCCGATGAGAAGCCCGCCTTCGGCCCTGTTGGGCTTCTCATTCACGGACTCTTCGACAGGATATGGATTCTGAGGAATCCCGGGGATATCAGCACTGAAGGTAAGTCAGTGAGAGAGATTGCCACAGAAAGGAACTGTGATGACTGGAACACCTTTTTTGATCTGATAAAGAGCGGCGGCAGAGAGGTAATCGGCCTGTTTGACTATCAGGATATTGAAGAGATAAAGAGAACGGTGTCACACAGGCTCTGCATGATCTGCTCAGATGGATGGGTGATTCCTCCGGAGGAGCGGGAAGCTCCTGAAGCAGCTTATATTCCCTGCTCTTACGGTGAGTTTCCCGGTCTCTTCGAGCGGTTGGTATGCCGTGAAAAAGTCTTCACAGTTGAAGAGGCGGTGAGGAAGATAACCTCAATGCCGGCCGGAAGGCTCGGCCTGCAGAGCCGGGGCCTTATCAGAGAAGGCTTTCACGCTGATATCACTGTATTCGATCTGGAGAAGCTCAGGGACAGGGCGACAGATCTATTTCCTCACAGGAATCCCAGAGAGCACTATCCCCATAATTATCCTGAAGGCATCGAGTACGTGCTGGTAAATGGGATAATGGCAATGGACAGAGGGAAGCCTACTGCCCTGAGAGCAGGGAATGTGCTGAGACGTGGAAAAATCTCGAAAAGCTGATCAGAATCGAAACGATATGGGTGCAATCCCCTGTTGCTGCAGAGCAGGGAGGTGCCTCTCCTTGTGACCGGCTCGGCAAGCCTCATGAAGAGGTGTTTTATAAGATCCTGTGCCAGCATTCACATCTGCGCCAAAAATAAGAAGGATTTCGACTACTTCTTTATGTCCATTCTCGCATGCTCTGTGAAGCGGCGTTTCTCCGTCATCACCAGCAGCGTTCACATCAACTCCCTTTCCGATAAACGCTTTAACTGCCTCGCAATCTCCTGCATCGGCAGCCTTGAAGATAGTCCCGTATTTCTTGATCAGGCTCTCAGGTGAGGGACCAGAAGCCCTGATAGCACCTTGGCCTTTACTTTCCATTACCGAACGCAATATCTTCCTCACTTCATTGGCGGAAGCAGGGCGATTCTCGGGCTCATTTTCCAGCAGGGATGCAATGAGATTTGCACATTGTTGCGGCACAGTGCCTATGAGAAGTTTAACAGGCTTTTTCAGAGGAGATATCTGAGGATCATTTCCAGTCAGGAGGTAATATAATACTACGCCAAGAGAATACAGATCGCTTTTCGGTTCAGCGTTGCCTCTTCGCTGTTCAGGGGCGGCGTAACCGTCTGTGCCTATGGCGGTGAGCGTCTGCTCGGGGATAAAGGCGCGTGCGATCCCGAAGTCTATCAGAAAGGCTTTCCCGTTTTTCACTAATATGTTCGAAGGCTTTATATCACGATAAATTATGGGAGGGCTCTGACTGTGAAGATAAGATAGAATATCCAGGATATCTGCAGTATCCCTGCACTGAAATGATTTCACACGCTATCCGGCCAGCATCAGCTCAGCTTCAATGGATGCCGCTATCAGCACATCATCTTCGACAAGCAGGATCTGCAGTGCCCGTTCCATTGTCATACCCTCTGCTCATAAAGGTTGTCGCTGAATCTGATCGTGTATGCGAGCCCCTCGGCCTTCTCGCAGACGATCTCCCCTTTAAGCTGCGATTCAACGAGGTCATACACTGTGAGGAGCCCAGCGGACGAACCTTTTCTGATGTCAAATTGCGCCGGCAGTCCGACGCCGTCATCTACATAGAACACCTCTACAGAGGCTTCAGGCTTTCTTGTGATCTTCATTTGAATCGTGCCGGTCTGCCGATCAGGGAAGGCGTGCTTCACCGTGTTCGATACAAGCTCGCTCACGGCGAGCCCGCAGGGAATCGCCGTGTCAATCAGGACGGATACAGGTTCAGATTCCATGATCAGGGCGGGAAATCCTTTTGGAAGCTCATTCTTCTCTATCAGCAGGGTTATGAGCTCGGAGAGATATTCACCCAGATCGACCCTGGAGAGGTCCTGCGACTGGTAAAGCTTCTGCTGGACAAGAACCATCGAGAGGATCTTCTCGTCGATCTTGCGCACAAATGTTGCCTCTTGAGATTTATTCACAATCGTTGGGCAGGCGTGTTTTGCCCTGTCCGGAAAGGGTCAGGTCCCGCGTCAGATGATGAATTTCTTTCACGGGTGAGAGGTATGGCTCTTCTTGGGGGGGGCAGATAACCATTGAAAGCGGAAAAATCCGGCAAAAGATTCCTGCCTTGAGAGCTTTTTCCTGATAAACTTGTGAGGAGGCAGAAAAGCAAACTACTATCCATATCCATTAACTGATAATTCACATGACCTTCTTGGAGCCTTCACCTGCAGGGTGTATGATATGGGTGCAGGAAGAAAGACGAAGGAGGGGGAGGCAATGATCACGAAGATGTTCGCGGGAACCGGTGAATATAGAGGTATGTGCTTTGCGTGCCTGAAGAGTCTTTCCGGGAACGTGATGACCCGGCCACGATGACCAGGTGAGGGAACAGCTCGCCGGAACGAAGAAGCCAGGTCATCCCCGCAGGGAGTATGATACGGGTGTAGGAAGAAGAAATCGAAGGGAGATGAAGAAGATGATTACCAAGATGTTCGAGGGTATTGGTGGATGTGATGGGCCATTGATTTGTCAACGCTGGGCATATTTAGCAATCTCTTTGCCAATATAATGATATTCTGTCCTTTAATTTGTAAAGCTTTCACTTCATACTAAGAACTTTTATTTTTACTCGAATAGAAGTTTTCGCTCGCCACGAACTATTTCTTTTCTTTTAGCTCGAGCGGCAGCTTTATTCTCAAATAAGAGTTTTTAGTTTCTTTTCGCTCAAATAGCAACTTCCTTCTCTAATAAATATATTTGTTTCTTTTCTACCTATTGCAAACTTTGCTCTCTTTTCTTTTAATCATTTATATTACTATATATATCTATATTAGATATATAGGGATGCTTTAATAGCTTAAAACCACGGACATGGTCCACACGATGCCCAAATGAAAAACCATGAGCAAAGGAGTCGATGCCATATGTTGTCAATAAAGCCATATGCAATGCGCAAATCTGCAATTAGATCGGTCAAATTTCTTTTCCCATCGAATAAAGGCCCATCTCTATTATAAAAACAACCCAGCATCATCTCTCTTTCTGTATATTGTCATGACCTTTGCTTTATCAAATCCGATAATGGAGGCGACTATGAGAATAAAAAACATCAGGAAGCTCAAAATTCCTGATTCGTGTGAAATTGTAAACGGCTCAAAGCACTTCAAACTAATGAGATTTGGCAGGTTAATACGAATAGTTTCCAAAGGCACAAAGCGGCGCGAAAGAGCTTGGCTGAGATATGCAATCAGAAAGATCAATTTATAATCTCATAATCTAATGAAAGGAGATAGGGATGGGCAATGATGGTTTTACTGAAGACCTGATGAATGACGGAATTAAGTTTGAAAGATACATTGAAATAAGGAGTAAGCACGATTTTCAACTTATTTCCCTTGTGAAACTTGGTGATATTGTCATTAGTACAGCAAGAGGTCTTAGAGAAAACAACGGTTTATGGATAACATCGATTTCAGAAAGAAACACAGACAATACAATTTCAACTGAGTTTGGACATTGTGTAATAGATAATCCAATAACGGAGGGCTTATTCATGGATGCTTCTGATAATTATGAGAATGCTGTTAAAAACAGAGATGTGCAATAGAGAAGGTCTTAGGCAATCTGGACGATGAGATGTTTCTCAATTTATTTGAAGGGGGTTGAATTTGCCATTCTTCAGAAAGACTGAGCCATATTAATAATATTAATCGTATGAAAGAGGTGTGAAATTGATAACGTAAACGCTAATCACGGATACAACATTGGGGAATATGATGAACACTGGAATGCAATCAACAATCTATACAAAAACCTCAATCCCACATTAAAAGAACTTGTGAATAGTCCTGAGAATAAAGAAAAACCTGTCCTCAATCCAGAATGCTTGCGGTTTGATTTGCATACGAGTGAAAAAAAATCCATACACATTGCCACTTGGTTCAGATATACAAAACAAAATGGCAGATTTTTGGAAATAGTGATAGAAGACCAGGCGGTGATAAGGAAGATACTTGTTTCCATGGATTTATGGGAGAAACCTGCCCGCCCGCCTCCAAAATCGCTTCTCCTGGAGCTGGATGAATATGAGATTGCCTCTTGAGAGTTATTCACAATCGCTGGGCAGGCTTTTTTGTTATGTACTGAAAGGGGCAAATCCAGTGTCATATGATGAACTTCTTATCCCTGTGAGAGGCACAGCTCCTCTTTGGAGACAGAAAAACCATTGAAAGCAGGAAATTCGGTAAAATATTCTTGCTTTGAGGGCATTTTTCTGCTAAACTTTTTAGGAGGCAGAAAAGCAAATACCTATCCTTCAGAGCGCTATTTCTCAGAGCACGGCGCCTGAAACAAGTGGTGACTGCGACGATAGTATTCAATGATCCCCGAAAGGGAAGTGCCCGCTCGCTGAAGCGGTGACAGCCTGTGTTGAGACTTCTTTCTCTTTGTCCTCTATTGTCCTCCTGGATTGTTCACCTGAAAACAATGCACAGATTAAGGATACCGCAATCAGAAGAACTCCTACACCATAGCCATGCTGAAATCCTCCATAGAGATCGTTCAATGGGACGTGTGCATGAGCTTGGCATGGACATCCCTGATACCCATGGGGGATCGAAAGGCTGAACACAGTGCCCATTACAGTCACACCCAGGCTCTGCCCGAGATTGCAGTTCAGCCTGATGACACCCGAGACGATCCCCTCCTTCCCTGAAGGGGCGAGCTTCGTGGCCTGACTGTTGTTGGGAGAGAGAAATAGGCCATATGATATGCCCTGGAAGATAAGATATAGTACAACTGCCAGGTATCCCGAGCCCTTAATCGACAACAGAAAAATAAGGCCTGAGCCGAAGAGCAGAACCATGCCGGAGCTGGTGAGAATGCGAGAGTGTATCCTGTCTGACATTTTTCCGGCAATGGGGCTCATTATCGACATGGAAATACTTACAAAAAGTAGCATGAGGCCTATGGCATCGACTCTCATTCCTTTGACGGCAGAAAGGAAGAAAGGCATCAGAAAGTTGGTTCCGGAGAGGAACATATAGGCAAAAAGACTTGAAAGGTTGACCAGCACGAAGTCTCTGTTCCGGAAGATGGCAGGATCCAGCAGAGGATCGCTTGTGGCTCTCTCACGAAAAACAAAGATAATCAACGAAATGACAAAAGTGATAAAAAGTCCCACAATGAGGGGAGAAGCCCATCCGCAGTCCTTCCCCAGATTGAGGGCAGAGAGCAGGGTGGAAAGGCTGATGAAAGAGAGCATTATGCCGGGGACATCCAGTTTTCGCAGTATGCTTCCTCTTTCGATCCTCACCGTATCTTCAGGGAAGGAGAAATGTACCAGCAGCATGGCAATGGCACCGAAAGGAAGGTTGATTAAAAAAATCCAGTGCCAGTCGGCGTAAGCTGTGATGAAGCCACCCAGAGGAGCGCCAAGCGTGATGCCCAGCGCTGAGGCAGTGGTGACGAGGCCAAAGCCCCAACCTTTCCTGGACGTGGGAAGATATCGCGAGATCACGCCCACCATTGTAGCACCGAGGATCGCTCCCCCGAGGCCCTGAACACACCTTGATATCACCAGCATGAAAAGATTTCCGGAGAGCCCGCAAAGCAGAGAGCCCAGTGTAAAAACGAGGTACCCCGCCAGGAAGACCTTCTTGACACCCACCAGATCTTCCAGTTTGCCAAAGAGAAGGAGAGTGCTCGTGAGCATCAGGTAGTACACGATGACCACACGGGAGACAATGTTTACGGCAACGTTCAGATCATGAGCTATGGTGGGAAGTGATATATTGACGATACTGCTGTTCAGCACGGCCATGAAGCCGGCCAGGCTGGCAGTACATACCACAAGAAGCTGTTTCTTTGCGTCGGTAATAAGAAAACTCTGCGGTTCGGCATTCATCTCATCATTGAATTTCTGGAAACGTGAAATTATCCCTCTGGCGAGGCAGGTTTTTTCAGCTGTTTTGGTGATCATTTATCAGAAGATCTCAGAGGGATAGGTGTCGTCAGTATATAAGAAATAAAAGAAATCGAAGAAACCGAGATACAGAGACTGAGGACATGATACGGATTGTGAGAAATACCAGAATATCCGGTTAAAAAGGAGAGATACCATGCATGTGTTAGGCATCGTAGGATCGATGAGAGTGAACAGACATACGAATACACTCGTGAATCAGGTCATCAGAGATATGAAAAGCATCGACAGCGATGTGGAAGGAGAGGTCATCCACATCATCGACAAAGTCATAAACCCCTGCAGGGTGATATGCTCAGGCCATTGCTCCAGCAAGCCGTTTCAGTGTTCCATATCAGATGATTGCATCGAGATTCTGCACAGGATGATGGAGGCAGAAGCCATAGTAATAGGTGCACCAATGTACTTCAGGGCTCCGCCTGCCAAATTCCATATGCTGGTAGAGAGGCTCATAGCCGTCTTCTTCAACCTGGAGTCTCTGGGAGACGGGAGCATCGAATCTCCGCTGAAAGGGAAGCCATGTGGGTTAATTGGTGTGGCGGAGTATTCGAATCCTCACCAGATACTCGAATACCTCCATGACTTCTGTTTATTGTTGAAGATGAAGCCGGTGGTGATAGAGAAATTCCCTTATCTGGGTGTTGCAGGCCAGGGAGATATCTACAAGGATACCATATTCCATCCCTTTGAGAGGTCCAGGGATCTGGCATGTGCAATTTTAAAGGAATCCAGGTGAGCCGGAATCTAACTTCTCATCAATCATTTTAAAGGCAGAATTACCCATCGATTCTGCCTACCCCCCTAAGGGGACATTTCCCGTCATATGAATCAACGGCCAAGGGCCGGCTCACAGGAGGAGAAGCAATAGCAAAACACATTTTCTTTGTGCTTCTGGCAGTCTCGCTGGTACTCCAGGGCTGCGGCGGCAGCAGCGGCGAGAGCACCGTCTCAGGGAATTCAGCGGCTCAGGGAAACACTTCCCTTTATACCGCCGAGGCGGGGTTCATTGAGCTTGCACCCGTCTCCTTCTCCTTCCAGAAGACGGGGACAAAGCTGGATCTCACCTCGTCAAGGGCGCGGATGTTCTATAATTTTCATCCTGCCGATGAAGCCACAGGGAGCAAGCCCCTCTTTGTCTTCTACAACGGAGGGCCCGGCAGCGCCACGGCGTCGGATCTCCTCTCGTACAACACTGCCCCCATGACGCTGGACTCCGCAGTGACAGGCAGTGCAGATATAGGGTAGTGTCCTCGTTCATTAGGAGGTTTTTTCAAGCATGGTCCGGAAAAAGTTCCAGGAGCTTACTTATTGCTAAAATGCTCCCGGATGTGAAGAGTGATCAAGTGCAACAATCTCAAGACACACCACAACCACGATTTCAGTGGTCACTTTTGTATAAACGAGGCGTGTCCTCTCTATGGCAGGATGGGGGAAGACAATATCCGACTAAAAGGGCATTGTGGTAAGAATCAAAGGCTCCACGAGTTGATCTGCTCCCGCTGCCACAAAGCCTTCTCCGAGAATCATGGAACGCCATTTTACAATGGCCACCTTCCCCGAAAGCAGGTGCTCGACATAGTGCGCCATCTCATTGAAGGCTGTGGAATTCGTGGTACGGCGCGTCTTCTCGGGCACCATCCTGATACCATAGTCCGCTGTTTGAGGAAGGTAGCAGCTCATGTTCTCATCGTTCTCAATAGCCTCCTCAATGGCATTGGATGCACAGAGATCCAGATGGACGAGTTCTGGACGTTCGTGCGGAAAAAGGAGAAGAACGCGTCGGCGAAAGAAAAGCTCAATGCGGGCTTCGGCGATCGCTGGATCCACTTGGCGATAGATACAATATCTCGCCTCATCATAGCATGGAATGTGGACAGGCGGACGCAGAAGGCTACTGATGTTCTCGTCTCCACCGTTGCTGCCAGATTGGAGAATCCGCGTGACGTCCTCTACACAAGTGATCAGCATGGCCCTTACAAAGCAGCCCTGGAAAACCTCAATTCAACAGAAGAGGCACGATGCCAAGAGACCGACGGTCCGTGCGCCGAGACTGGTGCATCACCATACAAGCCCGGAATGGTCTATGCCACGGTCAAGAAGACCTACCGGAAAAATCGTCCTGTGCAAGTGGAGCGTACTCTGGAGATGGGTACTCTGGATGATCTTCGGCAACGCTTGGATGAAAGCCCGGTCTCAAACAATGTAAACACTTCATTCGTAGAAAGGCTTAACAACACGTTTAGCCAGGATGTCCGACGTGTAACACGCAAGACGCTCGGTTTCAGCAAGGAAGCTGATGTCCTGGATGCACATGTGGTCCTGGAGATAGGCAGCTACAACTTGGTACGCAACCACAGTAGTCTGATAGTCACTGAGAAAATAAGTGACGGCAGCACGGTTAAGCTGCGACGCACCCCGGCGATGGCAGCCGGCTTGACAAATGCCCCATGGACTTATCTCGACCTGCTCACCTACAAGGTGAGTCCACTCAATCCCACAACAGAAACAGTCTCGATGGCTGCATGACGAAATGGGACACTACAGAAAATTTGCCGTAAATATATTGTTGTTTCAGAGCCATCCATGATATAATGATTCAAGAGTCAGGATAAATTAACATCGGCGAGAGTATAGCCACAGGTCATTGGAGAATGCTTTTCGGTGAACATGAGGGAGTAACAGCGAAGAGCGGAGCTGTCGCAGCCGGATACTCCCAGACGAAAGAGTGGGGAAGACATGAAGATACCCAGGATCCTGATTACCTCACAACAGAGTAGAGTAGCTCCTGAAAAATTTATCCTGTCATCTGGCAGTAATTCCTCCATCGCACCAGATCCGCGTGAGACACGTCAGAATGACTCAACAGCTCCTGCTCCCAGCCCCATGAAGAATATATCCCGGGTGTTGACTGCACGTGGAATCAACAAGAGATCGGTTGACTACAGAATGAGCACCTGCACGACCTCTTCAGACGGCACGATGTACTTCTCATATCTATCTGCACAGAACCTGCATAATGACAAAAGCACAGGGTATCTGGCTGCCGTATCTGCTGACGGATCGATTCTGTGGGAACGGGCATCAGATCATGAGGGACCATCCATACTCAACGCAGGTGAGGATGGCACTGTGTATCTGAGGAGCACCGAACATATTACGGCACTGAATCCCGACGGGACACTCAAATATGAGCATCAATTCAGTTCTCCTGTACAGGCTAAACAGATTGTGGATGCAAATGGCAACAGTTACTTTCAGAAGAGTGACAGTAAGGAATTATACATAGTAAATGCAAAAGGACAGGAAGTTGAGCTGCCGGATGGTTTGAACAGAAGATCCATGTTTCCTGATACAACTGATATCAATAGCGGGAGTGACTGCGTGCAGGTATCGGACAATGAATTATATATCAGAAATGGCAATCACTTCGCACTATGCGACCTGGCGAAGGGGGAGATCACAAGAGAATTCGAATTCATCCCTCCCAAGGATCCCACTGGCAGGACTGTAAGATCTGTTTCTCGATTCACCGTGGATAAAAATGGCGCCGTGAATGTTTATATGAAAAGCCTCCCTGCATATGATGGAAATCCAGTTCGTGTTGTTCGCCCGGGGGCAGCAGGATCTCCGTCTTCCTTTCAGAAGCCAAACCCTGCACTGGCCCGCAATTCTCCCTTCATGAGTATGGAAGGTGTTGTCGTGGCATCTGGCGGGAGTGAGAATCTGTCGATTGCCAGAGTGGACAGAAATGGCAGAACCATCTCGGTCAATCATTTTGACGGCTTGGTCACTTCATCGGCGGAGTTGGGTGATGGCTCTTTCCTTTACACGATGGAAGAAAAAATGACACCAGGAAAGCTCGCGCCCGGTGTGACACTCTCGGTAGGTGCGGTACTCACGATAGGTGCGGAACATGATGAGCTACCGCGAAAAAAGAGCGGTACTTTTATAGGGAAAGTCGGCCCTGATGGAAAAAGAAATGATTTGTTTGTCAGGGTGGACGGTGGAATTACCGCTGTTCTCCCATCGACGGAAGGGGACTCCTTCTATGTGCATCACGGCAGAAACAGCCTGTCTCAATTCACCTCCAAGGGAAAGCTTCTGAACACCGCGTCGATCCCACAGGATGGAAATGACTATATTCCATTGAATGCCCTGCCGGATGACAGGTTTATCATGATGAGCATGGAGAAAGGCTGCGCATTCCTCTATGATATGAATTCCGGTTCTATAACCCCACTTACCGACCGGGAAAGAGATCATTCATCGAGAGTTCTTGAGAGCGAGATAAAGCGCTCTGAAAACGGGAAAGCTGCCGACCTGTCAGTTACAGAATATGATGATCTGATAGATGTCGGAGGGATACAGCTTGCCAGGAGAAGAGCTTGACAGACTGCGCCATAGCGTTACAGTTAAGAGTGAGCATCAATTACCGGCAGATGCATTGCTGCAAGCTCTATGGCCTTTATGAGACTTCTTTCACTGGCTTTCCCCTGCCACGCGATATCGTGAGCCGTTCCGTGATCGACTGAAGTCCGGAGAAATGGAAGCCCCAGCGTCATCGTGACTGTGCCGTAAAAATCTCTTGTCTTCAGAGCGATATGACCCTGATCGTGATAGAGCGAGATAATGGCGTCATAATGTCCTTCGAATCCGAGATGGTATATTGAATCTGCTCCAACAGGACCTCTTGCATCTATCCCCTTCTTCTGCGCCTCCATTACCGCGGGAGTTATCTCATCGTCCTCTTCTCTGCCGAAGAGCCCTCCGTCGCTGCAGTGAGGATTCAGGCCCGGGATGCCGATACGCGGTGCGGCTGTTCCAAGCCTGGACATGTGGCGTGCTGTTCTTTCAATGGCAGGTAGCAGGCGGTCTCCGGTTACCTGCTCCACTGCATCTCTGAGGCTTATGTGGCGCGTCAGGAAGAAGACTTTCAGCTTTTCGAGGCAGAAGACGGTGTCCACGTCCTTGCCTCCTGCAAGCTCGGTCAGAAGCTCTGTATGGCCTCCGCCGCTCCATCCCGCCAGGGATAGGCTTACCTTATGGATCGGTGCCGTTACCACAGCGGCGTTCCACCGGAGAGCGGCCTGTACAGTCTTTTTGATGGTGGCCAATGTATAGAGCCCTGAGGCGGATGATACCTCTCCCGGGGCAGGGACGTGCTCAGACTGTGGCTCTATCTCTATGAAAAAGATCCTGTCCCTTTTCAGTTCAGGCCTCTCTTCCAGAGATGAAAGAGGAGAAAGGGGCAGATTACAACCTGCAAGAGATGCTGCCTGTGACAGGACCTCGCCGCTGCATACCGGGATGAGCGGCCTGTCTGATTTGCCGCAGAGAGCCATCATCGCCTTGATGGTTATCTCAGGGCCTATTCCGGCAGGATCGCCTGTAGAGATGAGTATCGGATTCATTGATGCTGAAGTCACAGGCTAATACCAGTCGTTGGAAGGAGGGAGCGGCTTCGGAGGGCCGGCAAACTTCTCAATCACTGTTCCGATGCAATGTGCCTGCGGCAGTGCTTTTTCCATTCCTGAAATGCTGTCCATTGATTATTCCTCTCTCATCCCGGCATCATATAACAGTATAGCAGGAATACTGCACCATGGCTGTTACAGGATTGTTAAAATTATGAGACTGCTGTACCGGCAAATTTAACGACATTGTTCCGCTTGACAAACGTAAACCAGGATGGCTCTCTCCAATCACGATATACTTTTGACCTATGTCTGCCATGAACTCCCACTTTCTCTGCCAATTCGTCCTGAGTCCAATTTTTTCTTTTCGTAGTTTTCTGATCTGTTCGCCTAATCCCATGCTGCAATAACCTCCATCTTTCTTTATTGATTATAGCAAAGGTTATGCTGTGTATTCCACGCAATTCGATCAAGAATTCCAGAGGATTCCGATCAGCAATTCCACGTGAACCCGATCAGTGATTCCACGAATAACCGATCAGCATTTCCAGAGTCATCGGTCACGTATCCAATCGTCCGACTTCTTTGCCAGGTTCAAGAGAGTAAAACACAAACAAAATGCCTGTTCGGGATGGCGGCGATTTGTCATAATTCCTTCTACCACAATCTTATACTCACCAGCATGACAAACTGCAGCATTCTAAATTGCCAAATAAGCGTTGATAGATGATTCCAGAAGTTTTGATAGTGCAATTTATAATGCGCGTTTGTATAAGTCCTGCTTTAAACCCTGCCGGATCAACCTCCAGCTCTGCAGCCGCTGCTTTTAGCTATCCCCAGAGCAGGCCCTTCCATTTCATAACAATATTGCCTCAATGCTGCGAATTGTCATACAGCATTGAAGGATATATTAGAATTATGGTATAGTAAAGTAATGCATGGAATACTCTGCAGAAGGAGTACACTGCACAGAGGGAATTTTTCTCCAACCGATGACATATATGCAGCAGAGGTGATAACGTGTCAGACAGCAGCAGGGGAAAGAAGAAAAAGAAGATGAGCAGCTTCGTCAAGTTCCTCTTTGTAGTATTCTTCACCCTCCTCTTTCTGATATTTTTCACAATAGGCCTGTCAGTGACGCTTGTGCAGAAATACTCGAAGGATCTCCCTGATGTGAGGAAGCTGAGCCGTTTTGAGCCAAGTGAAAGCTCTCAGATCTTCTCGTCAAACGGCACTCTGATTGGGGTTTTGTTTAAGGAGAACAGGATATGGGTTTCCATCGATGACATACCAAGGACGATGCAGGAAGCCATAATTGCCATTGAAGACGCCCGTTTCTATGAGCATGTAGGTGTAGATCCGAAAGGGATTGCCAGAGCGGTAATAGAGAACTTCCGTGGAGGCGGCCTGTCACAGGGCGCAAGCACAATTACACAACAGCTTGCCAGGAATATATTTCTTTCCCAGGAAAGAAGCCTCAAGAGAAAGATACAGGAAGTGCTCATATCGGTCGATATTGAGAAGCGATTTTCCAAGAAAGAGATTCTGGAGTTCTATTTTAATCAGATTTACTTCGGCTCAGGCTCTTATGGGATAGAGGCGGCGGCGCAGACTTATTTTGGCAAGCGCGCCAAGGCTCTCACGCTCCCTGAATGCGCTCTCATAGCCGGTCTTCCTGCTGCTCCCAGCCTTTACTCTCCTCTTGTGGACCCCAAAATGGCAAAACAGCGGCAGGAGCTTGTTCTTCAGAGAATGCTGTCCTGCGGCTACATTACTGCTGATGAGGAAAAGAAAGCCAGGGAAAAGAAGCTCACCATCGCTCCAAAGAAGTCTGAGCTCCAGATATTCAAATATCCTTACTTTACCACATATGCGCTGCATGAGCTTTCCAAGAGATACGATGACGACTATCTCTATCGTGCGGGGCTGAAAATTTACACCACTCTCGACATCCCCATGCAGAATGCCGCTGCCACATCTCTTCTGGAAGGGCTGAAGCGCGCGCAGGAGCAGAATATGAACGCCACCAACGCGGCTATCGTAGCTGTTGACCCCAGAAACGGCTATATAAAGGCCATGGTTGGAGGAGTCAAATTCACTGAAAAGAACCAGTTCAACAGAGCCTGGCAGGCCCGCCGCCTCCCTGGATCGGCTTTCAAGGTATTTGTCTACACAGCGGCTCTTGAGCAGGGTTATACCCCTGATACTGTGGTCAGTGACAGCGCAGTCACCTATACGATCCCAGGCAGCAATGACTGGACCCCAAAGAACTCAGACGGCAGATACATGGGGTCTCTCACCTTCAGAGACGCTCTCAAATGGTCCAGGAATATCTGTGCAGTAAGAACGCTGGATGCAGTCGGAACCGATGATGTTATAAAGCTTGCACAGAAGATGGGTATAACAGATCCTCTTGAGAATAACCTTTCCATAGCTCTGGGGAGCTGTGAGGTTACTGTACTCGATATGGCCTCGGCTTATGGCGTCCTGGCCAATGGCGGGCACAGATGTCCGCCCACGGCAATCAGAAAAATAGTCGATTCTCACGGTAACGTGGTGGAAGACAACAGATTTCCCAAGTCTGAAGAGGTCGTATCTGCAGCAACATCTCTCGCAATGACAGAGATGATGGCAGAAGTAGTAAGCAGCGGGACAGGCACAGCTGCTCAGATAGGACGTCCTGCAGCTGGGAAGACGGGAACTACAGATGAGCATAGAGACGCATGGTTTGTGGGATTTGTGCCTCAGCTGTCCTGTGCCATATGGACAGGCAATGACGATTATACTCAGATGAACTATGTATTCGGAGGGACACTCGGCGCAGGCATCTGGGGAAGTTTCATGAAAAAGGTTCTGGCTAAAAATGAATCTCAAGAGTTTGGCTCCGATGAGGAGGGCAGGATTGGCGTCATGATCTGCAGCAGCTCTGGAATGAGGGCTACAGCAAAGTGCAATGATATTAAAAAGGTCTTTTACACACGTGGCAATGTGCCTAAGAAATTCTGCACAGCCCATGGGCTCTTCTCACTCCGGAAGGCCTTGCCTAAAAAAGTCGCAGTGCCTTCAAATGCCGCTCCGACACCTGAAGGAAGTGAAGAAAATCCTTTCCTGAATAAAAGTCCTGATGAGAGTCAAAAACCTCATGAGTCCGGTGAGCCTGATGCCACTTCAACAGTTGAGCCTACTGAAGAGCCTGGGATGGAAACCGGAATGCCTCCGATCGAGCCTGAAGATACACCGATTGAGATAGAAGGGACAGTCTCACCTGTTGAGCCTTCCAAGGGTGTCATCGAGCTGCCTTCTCCACACAAATCTGTTGAAGACAGCCCCGGTACTCCAGGGAGCGTGCAATTGTGACTCCACAGATAATCACATTAACAATGAAGTTTGTCAATGTATTCCTGATAAAAGGAGAGCGTTCCATTCTCATCGACACAGGGATACCAGGGAGCTTCGACACCATCAGCAGAGCATTAAGGGATAACGACATTGACCCGAAAAGCGTCTCGCTGATAATTGCAACTCACTGCCACAGTGATCACATCGGCGATATCGCCCGCATAAAGGAGCTCACAGGTGCCAGAGTGGCAATTCACCGTCTGGAAGGAGAGCTTCTGAAAAACGGGAGGAATGCGGAAGTCTGCGGTGTCGGGCCGACAGGGAAGATTCTTGCCTTTTTATTCAGCTTTATGAGCCGCAGCAAACTTCCAGGGGTGGAGGCAGACATACTGATCGATGATGAGCTGGTACTCAATGATTTTGGAGTGGAAGGAAGAGTCATTCATACGCCAGGCCACACACCGGGCTCTGTCTCAGTGGTGCTCGACAGCGGCGACATATTTACCGGAGATACTTTGATGAAGATGAGTGCAAAAGGAAAGCCGAGGTTTTCCATGTTCATCACGGATATGGAGGAGAGCAAAAAAAGTCTCACCAGGCTCCTCGCTTTATCGCCGCGCCGACTATACCCCGCTCACGGAGCACCCTGCGACCCCGAAGATGTCAGGAAGCTCGCAGAATAATTTTGAAAGGCGGAATTATGCATTTTCTGAAGAATTCACCATATCACAGAGGATAGGATCCGGGTCCGGACTCACAGGGATCTTAAAGCCTGAATAAAACCTCTGAACAAGGAGCAGGATAGATGAAAAAAACCTTGATAGTGATAGCCATATTACTGTTTGGCACTGCTCTCACGTCGATATGTACCGCCAGGGAAGAGGCAGGCAGGAAAAGCGTATATGCTCATCGAGGAGCCAGCGGCTATCTGCCGGAGCATACGCTCCCTGCATATGTGCTGGCTCACGGCATGAGTGCCGACTATATAGAACCGGATCTGGTCCTCACAAAAGACGGTGTTTTCATCTGCGTGCACGACATCTATCTTGAGGATACAACGAACGTGGAAGAGATGTTCCCAAAAAGGGTAAGGAAAGATGGGCACTGGTATGCCATAGATTTCACACTCCCTGAGATAAAGAGTCTCAGCGTCCATGAGCGATCCGAAGATGGAAAGTCTCCTGTATTCAGGAACCGCTTCCCTCTCGGTAAATCCCGCTTCGAGATAGCTACTTTCAGAGAGATGATCGAGCTCGTGCAGGGCCTTAACAGGAGCCGGGGGCGGAATACCGGAATAATCCCGGAGCTGAAGCAGCCTTCTTTTCATGCAAGTGAAGGGCAGCCGGTGGAGAAGAAGTTTCTGGATACTGTGAAACAATATGGTTATGACAGTGCAGCCTCCCCGATTATCGTGCAGTGTTTTGAAGCGGCAACTCTCAGGAACCTGAAAGCTCTCGGCTGCAGCCTCCAGATGATGCAGCTGGTGGAAGAGCCTGGAGAAGACAGCAGTTCTTATGCAGCAGAGCTGAATGAGAAGACTCTCAGAGAGATTGCCACCTATGCCACCATTCTTTCACCGAACAAGATTAGAATAGAGAAAAACCCGTCGGTAGTGAAGGCCGCTCACAAGGCAGGTTTAAAGGTGTGTCCTTACACCTTTCGCGCAGATGCGGTTCCTGAGAAATATTCCAGCCTGGAGGAGGAGCTCTATTACTTTTATGTCATCTATGGCGTAGACGGTCTCTTCACAGATTTCCCTGACAGGGCAGTGCGCTTTCTCGATGTTCTGAAGCTGAGATAGAGAATATCTCTGGATTTCTGCATAGATCCTGTACGCCTGCATCAGCCCTGCCTGACCTTCATATCTCCGGCTGCTGTTGAAAATCAGTGAGCTGTCACCCAGTTTCTCAGGCAGGAAAGTGAGGCTCCGGAGAATAAGTAACAATGTGATTCGCCTTCCCTGCAAAGCGGAATCGACTTGGATTACCTCCCAGATGCATGAGGAGTGAAGACCCTTCATAACACTGTTATGTATCTGTTCTTTTCTATGAATTGTCTAGAAAGGAGTGATACAATGAAGAGGCTTGGAGAAACCCTTCTTGCCGAAGAAGCCGGCAGTGAGATTCTGATGGGGAACTATGCTCTCGTGAGAGCCATGGTGGAATCGGAAGTGAGAGTAGTAACCTCATATCCCGGCTCACCAACTCCGGAGATTGCCGATGCCATTAAAAGCATGGATGTCGGGAAAAGACCTTTTTACTTTGAATTTTCTGTAAACGAGAAAGTTGCTACTGAAGTCGCCTTCGGCGCTTCGGTTAACGGGCATTTTTCCACGGTGTTTTTCAAGAGCGTAGGTCTCAATGTAGCGGCAGACAGCTTTGTGCAGCTCTCCCTGATGGAGCTGATCGGCGGAATGGTAATTGTACTGGGCGATGACCCAGGGGCAAACTCGTCTCAGAATGAGCAGGATAACAGGCACTATGCACATCTCAGCTATACTCCGATCTTTGAGCCATCGACACCTCAGGAGATCTATGAAATGTACAGAGAGGCGGCCCGAATCTCGAAAGAGAAGAAGATGCCGATCCTGTTGCGTCTGGCGACTCATACCTGCCACGCCAAGGAGAGAGTCCGCTTTGAATCGTGGAAAAAGCCTCAATCCCTTGATGACACGCCCCGATTTGACGCCGCGAATGGCCCCTATATCCCCATCACCTCTGCGGTCTTCCCGCTTAAGAGGAAGGCACTTCTGCGTCTTGATGAAATTGCTCTTTATGCTGAAAGCTCCATCTTCAACCGTATCGATAACAACAGCAGCAATGACAGAGGGATAATCACGGCCGGAGTTCCATACCTTTCTTTGCTTGAAGTGCTGGAAGGGTGTGAACGAAAGCCCAATATATTGAAGCTCGGTATGGTGCACCCCCTTCCCCGCGGCAGGATTGCTGATTTTCTAAGAGCACACGGAGAAGTGAAAATTCTTGAAGAGCTCGATGACGTGCTTGAGCGTGAAATCAAGGCTATTGCATATGAAGAGGGCATCTCGACAAAGATAACAGGCAAGACCGATCTGGAAGACTGGGTTGGTGAATATGTTCCGGACAAAGTCCGTGAGGTGCTCAGAAAGTGCTGGAGTGATATACTGCCTGACAGGCCGGTTCAACAGACACCTCTTCGTAAAGCCCCTGCCCGGCCTGCCCAGCTATGTCCGGGCTGCGGCCACCGTTCTGCCTTTTATGCAATCAGAAAGGCCCTCAGAAAGAATGATATTACTGTTGCAGATATAGGCTGCCATACTCTGGGCTTTCTTCCGCCCTATACGTTGGGTCAGGTGCTGCTCAGTATGGGCCATGCAAACGGCACTGCCTCAGGTCTTTCACTTTTTAACAGAGAGCGGCCGGTTGTGGCATTTCTTGGCGATTCCACCTTCTTTCACGCAGGCATTCCGGGGATCGTCAACGCGTTGTTCAACAATCACAATATTACCCTCGTATTAATGGAGAATGGCACTACCGCGATGACCGGTCATCAGGACCATCCTGCATCAGGCAGGAACTTCAATGAAATAGTCGAGAAGATCCCGATAAAACAGGTTCTTCAGGGTCTTGGTGTTAAAAGGATCTGGGAAACTGACACATACAATCAGAAGCGCCTCACAGAGATGATGATAGAGGCAGTCCGTGAAGAAGGCTTCAAAGTCGTAATTGCCAGACATCCATGCATGCTCAGGTTCACAAGAGAGCGCAGCAGGAAAGGGAGCTCGAGACCTGCCCCTGCGATGGTGAAACAGGATGTCTGCACCAGGAACCATGAGTGTATCGAGGTCTTTGGATGTCCAAGTTTCCAGAGGAAGAGCGACGGCTCAGTGTGGGTCACTGCGGATCTCTGTATCGGTGACGGTTCCTGTCTTGCCACCTGTCCGTCATCCGCCCTGGAGCTTCGGCAGAAGGAAAAGGGAGGCGACAGTGATAAAGAAGCATGATATCTATCTCACCGGTGTCGGCGGTCAAGGTATAGGCCTCCTTTCTGAAGTACTTGTCAGAGCAGCTGATCACGCAGGATTCTCAGTCAAGGGCGCGGACACTCACGGGCTTGCACAGAGAGGCGGCATTGTGGCGTCTCACGTAAGGATAGGAAGAGGTGCTCATTCTCCTCTGATACCCGGACATACTGCTGATACTGTGATTGCCCTTGAAAGAAATGAGGCTTACCGTGGATTACTTGACTTCCTTGCTAACGGCGGTACCCTGGTCTATTACAATACGGTGTGGCAGCCCCTTGCAGTGAGACTGGGTATGGAAGACTCCATAACTGAAGAGATTATAGAAGAGGAAAGCGCAAAGAGAGGTGTGAAGGTAATCAAGGTATTTCGTAACGACCTGCCTGATGTGAGGATGCAGAATACAGTTCTGCTCGCTGCTGTTGCAAGGGAATCACTGATTGAGGGAATTATGCCATATCATTTCATCACAGCCCTTGATGATCTCCTCGAAGGCGGGGTTCTGGAGAAGAACAAAGCGCTTTTCACTGAACTTACAGGAGGATTGCCGCATGAACAATGAACAGCAGAGAGAGCAGAGTCCGGAGCCTCAATCCAGTCGGCCTGCTCTGCTGGAGAAGCTTAAATCCTTTGAAGTTCCTCATCCTCTTGTCATAATCTTTGTTATTGTCGTTCTTGCTGCGATTGCCACTAATATCATCCCTGGCGGCACTTTTCAGAGAGCTGAGCTGAACGGCAGAACCGTCGTGATGAATGGATCTTTTACTCCCATACCGCATGTGCCTCAGGGTTTCTTCCAGCTGGTACTTGTCCCTTTTAACGGGATGATGCAGGCTGCTGATATCATAGTGCTCTGCTTCATCATCGGCGGTGCTTTCTGTATTATAAAAGACACAGGTGCCCTTTCTGCCGGGATATATCGGGTGACGCAGGCTCTAAAAGGACGTGAATTCATCATGATACCGGTGATGATGACTGTTTTTGCTCTGGCAGGAGGCGTTTTTGGCATGTATGAAGAGGTGCTTCCCTTCGTGGGAATTATAGTGCCGATGGCACTGGCCATGGGATACGACTCAATTGTGGGAGTCTCGATGTGCTATCTCGGGATGGTTGTAGGCTTCTGCGGAGCTTTCCTGAATCCCTTCACGGTAGGTATTGCGCAGGGAATAGCAGAGCTTCCGCTTTTTTCCGGAATCGGTTATCGCCTCATCGTATGGGTCTGCATGGTAGGTGCAGCCATAATCTATGTCATGATCTACGCTTCCAGGATCAGGAAGAATCCGCAGCTAAGTGAAACATATGAGTGCGATGAGATATCGAGGAAGAAGCTATTCGCCTCTGCAGATGGCGAGATGTTTTCTCTTACCGGGCGGCATATAGCTATTCTGATCGTTCTCATACTGGGATTCTGTGTGTTGCCTTACGGTGTCATTGTGCACAAATGGGCTATAAAAGAGCTTACCGGTCTATTTTTCACTCTTGGAATATTATCCGGTCTTATAAGCGGGAGAGGCTTCAACAATATAGTCTGCTCCTTCATAGAAGGCGCAAGGGAGATGATGACTGCTGCATTGCTCATCGGAATAGCAAGGGGCGTCAAGCTGATGCTGGAAGACGGCCGTGTGATGGACACAATGCTTTTTTACCTCTCGTCGCTCATCTCTCACTTCCCCAAGATTATTGCAGTGCAGATCATGTTCTTCGTGCAGTGTATTATGAACTGCTTCATACAGTCAGGAAGCGCCCAGGCGGCAGTTTCAATGCCTATCATGGCTCCGCTGGCCGATCTTCTCGGTATAAGCAGGCAGACTGCAGTTCTGGCCTTTCAGCTGGGAGACGGCTTTACAAACTTCGCCATACCGTGGAACGGAATCACTCTTGCAGTATTGAATATCGGTGCTGTTCCCATATGGGCCTGGTTCAAATGGGCGTGGAAGCTTCAGCTCTGGCTTATCATCGTATGCATGCTTCTGCTCATCTGGCCTACGCTGTCAAACTGGCCGTAAGAGGAGGTTTTGATGAATAACAGGCAGGCGCTTCTGAAACGCATTGATGAACTGACTCCGGAGATTCTGGAAGTAAGCGGCTATATTCACTCCAGGCCTGAACCAGGTTATAAGGAGTTCAAGGCAGCGGCGTTCCTCGAATCGATGCTGTCCAGACACGGATTTCTGGTGGAGCATCCCATGCCTGATATTCCAACAGCTTTGAGAGCATCGAGGGGCGCAGGAAGCGGAAAGCCGGCGATAGGATTCATAGCAGAGTATGATGCCCTTCCCTCTATAGGCCACGGATGCGGTCATAATCTGATTGCCGCTTCGGCATATGGAGCATCTGTCGCTCTGGCTTCATCTCTCGAGCGGGTCGCAGGCTCTGTATGGTTTTTTGGAACGCCTGCGGAGGAATACGATGGCGGCAAGATCCCGATGCTCTCTGCAGGAATATTCAAGACAGTCGATGCGGTTATGATGATGCACCCCGAGTGCATATATCTTGTGAACACCATGAGCCTGGCTCTGGATGCGCTGCAGGTTCGATTCAGAGGGAAAGCGGCTCACGCTTCGGCAACGCCTCATGAAGGGATAAACGCTCTCGATGCAGTCATTCTATTCTTCAATGCCATCAATGCTCTTCGACAGCAGGTGAAGCCGGATGTTCGAATTCACGGTATCATAACCAGAGGGGGCACATATCCTAATATCATACCGGACATTACGGAGGCTCAGATATATGTGCGTGCCTGTGACAGGAGCTATCTTGACACGGTTACTGAAAAGGTCAGAAACTGCGCCAGTGGAGCGGCCCGTGCAACAGGATGCACTGTCAGGATAAAACCTTTTGAGCGCTCGATGGATAATCTGATCAATAACAGAGTTCTTGCCGGGCTGATGGAGAAGAACCTGCATGAGCTTGGTATTGACGAAATCGCAGAAGAAGATCTGGAGCCGGGCTCAACCGATTTCGGAAATGTGAGCCATGAAGTGCCGTCACTCTATATCTATGCCGCTACAGCGCCGAAGGGGAGCAGTCTTCACACCAGGGGGTTTACAAGGCTCTCCATAACGCCTGCTGCCCATCAGAGCACATTGAATGCAGTAAAGGCCATGGCATTGACAGGCCTGGACCTTTTCAGTGATCCGGAATTAATAAGAGAGGTGAAAGCTGAGTTTTTGAAAAGTACCAATAACATTGATATAGCCAGTTTTTAGAACTACGTTGAAACAAGGGGATGGAAAAGATGCCGGCAAAGATCATAATAGTAGAAGATGAAAAGCCTGTGGCAGAAGTAATAAGAGACAGTCTCGTCTCACTGGGTTATGAGGTAACCGCAATGCTGGAAACAGGGGAGGAAGCGTTGAGGAAAGTCTGTGAATCACCTCCTGATCTGCTTCTGATGGACATTGTTCTGGAGAATAATGGTGAAGACGGCATAGAAATAGCAGACAGAATAAGAATTGAACACCAGATACCTGTAGTTTTCCTGACCGGATACTCTGACGAGGAGCATATTGAGAGGGCAAAATGTGCTGAGCCGCTGGGATATATCATAAAGCCCTTCAATCGAAATGAACTGAAGGCTGTTGTGGAGCTGGCTCTCTCCCATTCAAAGATTGAGCGTGAGCGCAATCTCATCCATCAGCAGATTGCACGAAGACTTGAGATCGAGAAGGTGATATCTTCCATATCCAAGCAGTTTGTCGGAAAGACGTGTACCGATGAAGGGATCAGAAAATCCATAGCCCTGCTTGCAAAGCTCAGAAAGGCAGAGTACGCGTATTTATGCACGTTCAATGAAGACGGTAAGAGCTATGGATGTATATATGACTGGGAGCAGTGCCGGGACGGAAAGGAAGCGCCAGGCGGTTCCGGCAGAAGGGTGACTTCTCTGATATCTTCGTGGCTCGAGAAGCTTATACAAGGTCAGATAATCCACGTTAAAACGGCATCCAATATCTCTGATGATGAAAAAGAAGCTGAAAAGCATCTTCTCGATAAAGAGATTCATTCTTTACTGATAATTCCGATCAAGACCTCGTCAAAGGTGGTTGGCTTCATCGGTTTCGAGAGCAGCGAGAGGGCCACAGACTGGACTGATGAGGACGTGATGCTCGTTCGAGTGGCATCTGAGATAATCATTCAGGTCTACGAAAGAAAGAAGCAGGAAGAAGAGCTGAATTCCTACAGAAATCACCTGGAAGACATCGTTTCGAAGCGCACTAAGGAGCTCTCAGCCATCAATGAAGAACTTGAAAAGAAGATAATTGAGCAGGCGTTGACCGAAGAGAGACTTAAAATCTCATTGAGAGAAAAGGAAGTGCTCCTGCGGGAGATCCATCACAGGGTCAAGAACAACCTTCAGTTAGTATCAAGTCTTCTGAACCTGCAGGCGCGCTCATTGAATGATCCGACTGCAACGGATCTTATCAATGAAAGCAGGAGCCGTGTCAAGATAATGGCGCTTGTCCATGAAAGTCTTTACGAATCAGAAGAGCTGGACAGGATTGATTATGGAGAATACCTGAGAAAGCTTGTCAACTACCTTTTCAGGACTTACAACAGGAAAGATGTGACCTATCAGCTCAACGCATCAAGAGTTCATCTGGACATCAACGTGGCTTTGCCGTGCGGCCTGATCGTCAATGAGCTTGTTTCCAACTCATTGAAACACGCTTTCCCGAACGGCCGTGGCGGAATGGTGAGTATTTCTCTTGATACAGGCAAAAACGGCACTGTAACGCTTAAAATAAGTGATAACGGTGTTGGATTTCCACTGAATTATGATTTCGATAATCCCGCTTCGCTCGGGCTTCAGCTTGTCAATGATCTGGCTCTTCAGATAGAAGCCTCAATGCAGGTATCGTCTCTGGAGGGGGCATCATATACTCTTACATTTGCCCGTCAGCCCCTGGAGATGCTGGTCGCTCAGGGAGGTGCATGAGTTGTCATCTCTGTCCGGTATCCTTTTAACAGTAGTGGGAGCAGTCTGTGTATTTGTGGCTCTCTCTTTCCCGTTCTATCTCATATACTCTATTGTCTATCTGCTTTTCTTCAATAAACATGGAAAAGGTTCGTTCAATTTAGTGTATCTTATCATCAGTTTCATATTTTTCACAATATCTGCATATATGTTTGCACAGTTTTCTACAGCACGGCCAAAAGCGATGTTGAGGATGTGCGAAGCGAACTGTAAAAATATCAGCACAGCTCTGGAGATGTATGCAGCCGATAATGACAGGCGGTATCCAGGCAGACTTGAGCTGTTGACGCCCGATTATATCAGCAGCCTTCCCAGATGCGCCAGTGGAGCCAGACACAGCTATGCCGATTCATATCAGACAGACAGGGAGCGCGGTAATTACACATTCTACTGTAAAGGTGACAATCATATAATCAGAATCAGAATTTTCGATGTGCCTGTGACAGGCAACGTCGGCGCCGCATCGGATTATCCATTGTATTCCAACAGATCGGGACTGATCGTCAAGTCAGGCAGCGGGACTGACGGGAAGCACACTCAAAACAGGTAATAAGCTGAAAGGAGGCGGTTCTGTGGAAAGCGGAAGAGGCAGCAGAGTCCTTGTAGTAGATGATGATGATAACTATACGCGCTATATCTCACTTATTCTCAAAAAGCATGGATTTCTGGTACAGGAAGCCTCTCTGGGCTCTGAAGCAATTAAAATGGCAATGACCGGACCTGATATTGTGCTGCTCGATATCAAACTGCCTGACATGGATGGATATGAGATCTGCAGAGCTCTAAAATCTGATTTGAAAACGCAGGCCATACCGATCATCCATCTGACCTCTGCCTCTGTCAGTTCAAAAGAAAGAGCCACCGCACTGGTTGGAGGCGCAGATGGATATATGACCAAAGAGGCGGAAGCGCAGGAGATTCTCGCTACGATAAATGTAATGCTCCGGCTGACCCGTGCAGAGAAGAAGGCCCGTGATGATGCTGCACGATGGCACGAGACATTTAATTCTCTGAACGACGGCATCTGTATATTAACAAGTGCCGGAGTGATAGTGCAGTGTAATAAGGCCTTCCAATACATAGTGAAAAAAACCGAGGAGGAGATTATCGGCAGGACCTGCCACACCATTGTGCATCAGCATGAGCGGTGCATAGAGAACTGCCCTTTTGAAAAGGCCCTGATCACAGGGAGGAGAGAGAATCAGATACTGAAACTGAAAAGGCGCTGGTTCAACATCATTGCTGCACCTGTAGTCGATGAAAGCGGCAGAGCCAGGCATTATGTCCACGTCATGTCTGATATCACCGACCACCGGCTCTATGAGGAGATGCTTGTCGAGAACAGGAAACTGCTGCAGGATTTTCTCGACAATACAGCGTCACCTGTCTATATGGTAGATCTGGAAGACCGCTTTATGATGCTGAATAAAAAGAAGGAATCGATGCTGGGGATAGCCCGCACTGAAGCCATAGGGAAGCCAAGGGAGATGTTCATGCCTGTTGAGGCTGCTGAAGAGCAGAGAAGTCACGATCTCGCAGTCATAGAGGCCGGCACTCCTCTTTGTTTTCTTGAACACTACCCTGAAAGCGATGGAGAGCATGTATATGTTGCAAACAGGTTTCCCATCATTGAAGGTAGGGGAAATATATATGCCGTTGGAGGCATTTTAACTGACATCACCGATATTAAAAAGGCAGAGAATGCTCTCAAAGAGAGCGAGGCACGTTACAGGGCGCTTGTCGATTCATCAGCGGACCATTTCTTCATGTTGAGCCGTGAAGGTATATTTCTTGCCAGCAATGACAGAGTGGAAAGGTTTGGCCTCTCCCTGGGGAGTGAAATAGTGGGGAAGAGTGTTGAGGCGGTGTTCTCTCCTGAGCTGCAGAGCTTCTATATGGAGAAACTGCAGCACGTCTTCTCAACATCTTCTCAGGTGACATTTGAATATCATCATAAAGGTCCCGGGGGATACTGTGCCTATCTGATTGAGACTCTGTACCCTATCAGACATGAGGGAGAGCTTGCGACAGCAGGAGGCGTCTGCAGAGATATTACAGAGTATCATGTAATTGAAGAACAGCTCAGGCAGGCACAGAAGATGGAGGCAGTTGGAAGGCTTGCCGGCGGGATTGCCCACGATTTCAACAATAAGCTCAGCATTATAATCGGATATGCCGGTCTGATGCGGGAGACTCTAGACTCTAATGACCCGTTGACTGAAGATGTGGAAGAGATTCTGAAGGCAGGGCGGCAGTCTGCTGAATTGACTGCTCAGCTTCTGGCCTTTGCAAGGCGTCAGGCCATTGAGCCCAGGGCCCTGAACCTGAACGATTCAATACAGAAAAGCAGAAAGATGCTCCTTCGTCTCATAGGCGAGGATATAACGCTGAAGTTCAATGAAGCTCCTGACCTCTGGTCTGTGAAGATGGACCCAATACAGGTCGATCAGATACTGGCAAACCTCGCTGTCAATGCGCGGGATGCCATCCCTGGAACAGGCATCATTGTGATTGAAACATCGAATGTAGTACTCGACGACTCTTACCGGAGCATCTATTCCGATATCATTCCCGGAGATTATGTTCTGCTCTCCTTCAGTGATAATGGGATTGGAATGGATAAAGATACCCTCTGTCATATTTTCGAGCCTTTTTATACCACGAAGGAAGAAGGTAAAGGCACAGGCCTCGGCCTTGCCACCATATATGGAATAGTCCGGCAGAACAATGGATTCACTCATGTGTACAGTGAACAGGGAGAAGGTACCGTGTTCAGGGTCTATTTCCCAAGGCACATGGGAGATGTCGATGTGAAGGTGGAGCAGAAAGCAGTGAAGCTTTTAAGGGGCAGGGAGAATGTTCTGGTTGTTGAGGATGATGAATTCATACTGAAACTGACAAAAAGAGTGCTAGAGTCACTTGGGTACCGGGTCATCGCTTCCAGGACTCCCTGCGATGCCCTTGTTATGGTTGAAAAGAATACAGAGCCGATCTCTCTGCTTGTCACTGATGTAATAATGCCGATAATGAATGGCAGGGAGCTGCAGCAGCGCCTGGAGGTAATAAGGCCCGGCTTCAAAACGCTCTTCATGTCGGGCTATACGGCAGATGTGATAGCAAATCGGGGCATTCTGGATAAGGGAGTCAAATTTCTTCAGAAGCCATTTACATTGGGATCACTGGCTCAGAAGGTCAGAGAGACTCTCGATGAATAATCATTTTACACAAGAGGTAGTCTAGAATGGACAGCTCTATCAAACATGTGCTCCTGATTGATGACGATCCGGTGCAGAAGACTTTTATCAATATGATGCTTTCCGCCGGCTGTGCAAGTCATTTCAGGCTCAGTGCCGAGATGTCTCTTGCAGAAGGCCTCTCCACTATGAAGGATGATCCGGCAGATGTGGTTCTGCTGGATCTCAGCCTTCCGGACAGCTGTAGTGACGATACCTTCCAGAGTTTTCACAGGCAGTTCCCAGACACACCGGTAGTTGTCATAACCGGCCTTGAGGATGAGGAGAAAGGGATACTCCTTCTCAAGAGCGGTGCTCAGGACTATCTGATTAAAGGACAGGTTAACAGCCCTCTCCTGTGCCGGAGTTTGCGATATGCAATTGAGCGAAAGCGCCTGACACTGGAGCTGATGAAAACAGTCGCCGACCTCAGGGAAGCACTTAGAGAAGTGAAAACCCTGAGCAGTCTTCTGCCGATCTGCAGCTACTGCAAGAAGATACGCGATGACAAGGGCTACTGGCAGAGTCTTGAGAAGTATTTCCTGGAGCATTCCGAAATGCGCTTCAGCCACGGACTCTGCCCGGAGTGCCTGAAAAAGTACTATCCCGGATGTGATATTGACTGAAAAACGATATGCTGATTCTACAGGTGATCAGCTCCTCTTTCTCTCCAGTCCCCACGCTTCAGGGCTGTGAAGCATCTCCAGGGGAGAGTGCAGTTCCCTGTCTACGTCTCTCAGTCTTCCGGCTTCGGCAAGAAGCTGTACTGCCGGCGCAAATACCGAGTTGTAAAGTAAAGCATTGCGTGCCTCACACTCAGCTCCGGCAGCGTTGTTGTCCAACAGCGCCGTATATCCCAATGATGTTCTGGCATATGGGAAGAGAGGACTGAATGCCGCCGACCTCATAAAGCTCTCACGGGCCCTGACGTTGTTCCCGAGAGCCTTCCATGCAATCCCCTCCAGAAAGAACAATGAGCTGGACCGGAGAATCTTTTTCTGTCCCACTCTCAGAATGACCAGCGACTTCTCAACTTCACCATCCATCAGCAGATATCGGCAGAAGTATTCAATAATCTGTGGTGATTCAGGCGCCATCAGATAAGCTCTCTCCATCTCATCCCGGCCTTTTCTAACATCGCCCTGAAGTGTTGTGATGAAGCTGAGGCAGAAATGATAGACGGCAGAGTCAGGTGAGAGAAAGCTCCTTTCCTGAAAGCGCCGCTGCCATTCAATGAGGCTGGAGGGGCTGCGCAATAAAGAGAAAAGGAGCACATAGAAATCCAGATACTGCGGTGCCATTGAAATACCTTTTCTGAGCATCCCGGCTGCTTTGTCATACTCTCTGCGCTCAGCCGCAATACGTGCGAGTCTCCGGTAGGGGAGAGGGCAGTCCGGAGAGCGGGTGATGACAGTCTGATAAATAAGAGAGGCGGCTTCTCTGTTCCCTTTGAGGAGTAATGTCTCTGCCAGGCTCATCGCATAGCGCGGGCTGTATGGATTTATCTCCACGGCTGCTTTGAAAGATGCCTCTGCTTTCTCCAGATCGCCTTCATTGAGTGCTGCCTCGCCGGCAAGGTGAAGAAGAGCAGGATGACCCTGGAATTTCTCCAGAGCCTCTGTCAGGATTCTGCGCGAAACAGGGATTTCTCCGAATTTCATAAGGATTTTTGCTCTATGCAGATACTCATAAGGCTCCATATTATCATCTTTCTGATCCAAAGACTGAGTAAAGGCGGCGGCATAATGCGCAACGGCCTCTTCGAAGTGTCCCATGGACCAGAATGTATCTCCGGCCGTTCTGTTGTAAAGCACGCTGTGAGGCTTGAGCTGAAGAGCTTTTTGGAGATTGTCGAGCTCCTCATTACGAAGGCCCAATGAGTGCAGGGCCCTGGATCGCATGAAAAATGCGGCGCTGTTATCACTGTCACGCTTCAGTATTTCAGCAGCACATCTGTTCATAGACTCGTAATCATCGAAATCAGCGCCTGCCATTCCGAGGCTGTGGAGTCTGTCATTGTCATAAGGTGCAGATTTGAAGCTGTTTCTGTATATATTCCAGGGAATGATGCTCTCAGACTGCAGAGAAAGAGCTGCGGCAATCCCTGTAATGGCTTCATCGTTGTATGGATTGAGAGCCAGAGCCTTCTTATACCATGTAAGGGCCTCCTGATAATGCTCCCGTTCTCTCAGCAGGTGTCCCATTAGGGTCTGCGCCTCATCATCCAGGGGGAGCTCTGTGATGGCTTCTTTCAGCAACGTTTCTGCCCCATCGAGCTCTCCCATCTGATATTGACAGTATCCTGTACGGAAAAGTCTCTGCGGATTCTTTTCCCCCTCCCTCAGCAGCTCGTATTCCCGTTCAGTCTGCCTGGTGTCGAGGCAGTAATAGGCCGGCTCAGATAGGGCTATCGATCTGAAGAGCTTTCTCGCCCGCCGCCGGAGCGTTCCGGACCGGTCCCTGCTTCCGTTTCTCTGATGGCAGAACGCTGCTCTCCAGAGAGCACCTGGATGATCCGGCACCAGGCAGAGCAGTCTGTCATAAAATGCCGCACCCTCAATGCTGTTACTGTCGTAATCACAGAAAAGTCCGCAGATCAGATAAAGGTCTCTGTATGTGATGAAGCCGGTCAGGTTTGAAGAAGGACTGCCTGCTGTACTTAGGTATAAATCTGAATCAGAAAGCTCAACCCTATCTCTTTCTGCGATCTTTACATTGAACGGCAGCTCATCCTTTTTCAGGACTGTGATGTGAGGTATCTCCCTGCACAGGAGCTTTACCAGATGAGAAGGCTCAATCTGCTCGGTTATTACCAGAGGAGGAAGCCCTTTATTCATCAGTCTTTTCAGAGCTTCGGCAAGGCTGGTGCGGATTGTCATGATTGAAGGCGGCAGAGTGGCCAGCAGCAATTCCTCATCGAACTCACGGAAGTAGCCACTGAGGAAGTCTTCCAGAGTGTCTCCGGGCGCTATGGCGTGAAGCCTTCCCTGGCGATCTGCCAGCAGTGAGCTGTCAAAAGGCACGACAAATTCTCTTCGGGCTTCTCTCTGCAGAGCCTGCCTGCTCAGTATCCGTGCTGAACGGCCTTTTTGTATCAGGAATTCCAGGTGATACAGAGGATGCATGTTCATAGTTTCCAGGTCTTTCAAAAGAGCTTCTACATCATCGAAGTCGCACTGCCGGGCCATGTCCTTCAGAGTTTTTCTGAGCGGCTCTTCCATATCATAGCGACGTGAATTGTTGAGGAGAAGTGCACAGAGATTGAGCAGTATCACTTCTCCTGTCTCGAGCCGGACTTTATCGCCAATCAATCGATGTTTCGCTGGCGAGCCCTCACAGCATGACGGAGAAGAGAGAGAGCCTTCCGGACACGCAAGCAGCTCCTCTATCGTCGAAGGGGCGGGGTATTCCATCATCAGGCCTTCAGGAAGCGTGATTCTGAAGTCGAAGAGATCCTTGCAGTTAAACAGGACCTCAGTCGGGGAAAGCTCACTGTCAATGGAGATGATGACCCTGGGAATTTCCCGCTTCATACTCCTTTTCATCCATTCTCTCAGATAAAGAAGCAGGGTGAAGAATCGGCCTCTGTCGTTCTCGATATCTATGATCCGGCCGATATGGGGGGCAACACTGACATGAAATGTATATGACGTCTGAATGGAGTCTTTCTTCTTTCTGACTGTTTCATCGTGATGACTGCCGGAGATATGTGCCAGAATTCTGGCAGCCGCTTTCTGCTCTATGGTGTCATAGTCGTTTAGAATACCAGATTTGAGTGTCTCGTCGATAATGAAGGAGCGGAAGCCCTCAGGTGCCCTGACTTGACCTTCTGAATGGACAGGCAATCCGGCAATTTCGTCCCGGGACAGGACGGAAAGCTCAGGCACTATGGGATGAATCAGCCGCCAGAGCATCTTTCTGGTGGATGCGGCACATACAAGCGGTTTCATTGTAATGCTGCCCTGTGTATGGAAGTATTCCTTCACAACAAGCTGTGCAATATACTCTCGCTCTTTGGACCTGTCACCTGCCTGCCCTCCCTGGTCGGAGTGCAGGGTGGAGATAGAAGCGGGGGAGGGGGCGTCAGGCAGAGCTTCCATCAGTTGAGCGGCGACAAAGTCGGATGCCAGGATCACTTCGAAGTCGCTGCTTAGAAAGACTGCAGAGACTGTTCCGCTTTCAGAGCTGTTTAATGAATAAATGGTCTTCCTCAGGTCTTTTCTGAGCATCTCGGCAATATAGAGCGGAGAGCAGCCGCATTTAAGCAGTGCTGCCGTCCTGGCTATAATAAGTTCTCTTTCGCTGCAGGGTATTGATTCTTCCAGCAGATTTCCCAGCACTGATTTAAGTATTCGAGGGAACTCAGCAGGAAGTGGAGACAGAGAGATTTCACCATCAGGGGCTTTTACGCCTCTGCAATAATGTTCTACAGTTTCGTAGGTGATAAGCTCCCTTATATGTGACAGAACAAACTGTCTGAGCGTCTTCTGCATCTCTTCGCCGTCATAGCCGTGATCCCCATGGCGGTAAGGGTCTGGCGAAAGTGATGAGCGTGAGATTACGAGTGAGCCTGCAAAGGAAATCTGATAAGAAAATGGCTCGAGATTCTCACTGAGCTCGATCTGCACCTGTGGAATTGAGACGCCGAATTCGCAGAGAAAGCCCCCCCTGAATGCCTGGAAGCTCGATTTCAGTGCCTCGCCCCTGTCATTTCGGTCAAAGAGGCCTCTGCCGAGTGAAAGAGAAATGCAGCGCCGTGAGTCCGGAAACTCTGAATAAGGCGAAAGAACACTGCAGGATCTGCATCTGAAGATCCCTGAAAGTGAGTATCCTCTTTCCTGGAGCTTGATTATGGCTGACAGAAGTGAGCCTTCCATCGAAGATAATCTGTCTTGAATGGAAAAGAGCAGCCTGTGACCGCTGTCTTCCAGATATGCAAACGAGCCGCCCGTTGAATTGTTTTCAAGAATTCTGTCCAGAGCATCGTTGCAGATGGTAATCTGTGCTGTGTCGAGGCTGAGAGAAGGCGCAGCCTTTTCAGGCAGATCATCGAAATATGCAAGTGACACCATTGAAGGGATCTCGTCATATGTGAGTATCAGTGATTCGTGCAATGATCCTGTCGATTCAAGAACCATCGGTCTGATATGACGGTGGCATATGAAAAGGGGTTCTTTGCTTTTCTCCTTTATCTTTCTCGACACTGTATCCATATATCTGAGAAGTTTTCCAAGATAGGCCGCTCTCATCTCTCCAGGTTCGTGCAGAGTACCGGATAGACCCATCAATATCCTGTCTTCCAGATCAGCCGGGGCAGAAAAAGCCATTACAGCTCCACTGTAGACAAGCTCGTATATGTCGAAGCGTCTGTAAAGCCTGTCATCAACAAATGCGCAGCGGGCATAGTGGTTGGTCGATCTGTCGAGATGATCTGCAATGTCTTCGAAAAGCTCTATGATAGTCCCGATCTTTCCTCCGGAAAAGAGAAAGTAACGGATGAGGTTATGGAAGGATGATGAGCTGACCCTCTCTTCGAGCATCTTCCAGGGAAGGGAAGGATGAGCACTTCTCAGCGCTGATATCAGCCTTATGGTGTCATCTGTCTTCCAGAAGAGATGGAGATGAGTTACCAGTGTTCTTCTCATTACTTCAACGAGATAGGTTATTGTGTCAAGTGGCTTCTGATCAGTATTTCCGGTGAAAGCGTGACCCGTATCCTCCTCATAATGCCATTTCCCTCTCTGCATCAGCATCTCATCGAATATTACAGAACTATCCTGATTTTTTGTTGTGCTGTCGTCTGGCAGAAAGATGCAGCCTGCCTTCATCCCGCCGTGACAGAGTATCTTCAATCCCCAGCATAGCCTGAAGCGCTCTGCCGGAAGATCTCTGCACGAAGTGATGTCCAGCAGAGGCATTTTAACTCCGCTGTCAGATTCAATGGATGACAGCAGGCTTTGAGATTCATTGATGAACCTCTCTCTCTGCCGGATATGTGAATGTCCAAGCTGAAGCTGCAGCAGCGATCCAGATTCGTAAAGCTCCTCCTGCCTGCTGAAGGTGATGGTGGATATTGACTTCCGGCCTCCGTCTGCCTGATTTTCCAGCATCGCGGGAATATTACTGTCAGAGATCCGTTCCGAGATGTCTCGATATCTTAAGAACACCGGGGTGAGAAAGAGGCTTTCATCCTGCCTGGATATGATCCACGAATGCTCGTCAAAATGCAGAGGTCCCTGGAAGGCTGTGCTTAATGATGTTGAATCACATGAAATATTGTGCTTCTGTTCGCGCAGGCGATTCTGTATCGTTCTGAGATGGCGGTATGCTTTGTTGCTGCCTGGGTCTCCCTGCAATACACATTTAAATTCAAGAGCCGCTTCAATCCATTTCTGCTCTTCCTCCAGCAGGACTCCAAGCCTGAACCGGGCATTGAGATCCTGAGGATTCTGCTCAATAATCTTTCTGAGTCTTTTTTCTTCTATCGGCAGCAAAGTGCTCATCGTGATTCCTGCATTATGGTTGTTCCGTCCAGTAGAGTGCTTCTAAGGTAATACCCCTATTCTGCGGGAAAGGGGTGCTCTGCAGCATAAAGCCGGAATATCAGCCGAAGTTGTTGAAAAAGCGAATCACAGCAGAGGGGTGCTTTTTCATGTGAAGCTTATGATAAAAGAGCTGATGAATTGAGATCGGAGGAGATTACATCTCTTCTCCGGGATTCTCTATGGCTTCAGCCATCCGTATATACTCCAGACCCTTATCCTGAAGGATCTTTCCTGCTTTCTGCTGCTGTAAGCCTTTTTCAATCTCTGACAACGCCTGCTTCTCCAGTTCCTGGCTCCCGGTCATTTCCTGCGAGCCTGTTGAAGAGAGAGCCTCGCCTTCCTTCTTCATTGCGCGTGCTTTCTGCAGCATGGCCAGACCTTTCTTCTCCTCTGCCCGGCCTCTCTGTTCCATGACGATTCCCCGGTTGATCTCATTAAGACCCTTGCCTTCAAGCTCCCTGGCCTCCTTTGAGGTTCTGAAGCCAAGTGATATCTTTGCCAGGCCTTCTTTTTCCTTCTCTCTGGCCTCTTCTTCCTTTGTCAGTCCGCGCATGAACTTCCTGACTCCGCGCACTTCCTTCTTTCTTCCCTGTGACTCAATGTCAAAGCCTTCCTTTATCTCATCGAGTCCACTCCGCTCATCAGTGCGGACTGCCTTTTCATCTTCCAGCTCCCTGCTGAAGGAAGCCAATCCCTCTTCTTCCTTTGTTCTGCCGGCTTCAGAGGTGCCCAGACCTTCATGCATCTTCTTCAGGCCATCGTCCTTCAATGCATTGCCTTTTTCTTTGAGAGCCTGACCTTCCTTTTCCTCGGTCCTGGCTTTCAATTTGTAGCTGTATGAGAGATCCATCTCTTCCTGGGATTCGGCGGCAAGTGCTCCTGCCTTTGCCCTGTCCTTCCGGGCCTCTTTTTTCAGCCTGTTTGCATCGACCTCTTTTTCAAGAGCCTGCAGTTTCATCTCTTCAGATCTCCTGAAGAGCTCCTGAGCCTGCGATTCCATCTGTGTCGCGTGATTTCCATAGAACTGTGACTGCTGCATCAGATTGATGCCGTGCTGCATCTCCTGATAGGCCTGGCAGTTGACTCCATAGCCGCCATAGAAGAAGAAGGGGCAGCATGCGAAGTAATAGCTGTTGCAGTAACTCTGGTAACCTTTCTGGTACCAGCACTGGCCTTCATGATATAGCTTTTCCTTCATGTAGCGGTCATATCTGGCTGTTTTCTGAGCTTCCTGAGCCCTGGCTGTCAGCTCTTCGGCATTTTTCCTGAGCTGCTGAGCCTCCCTGGCTTCAGATTCCGCCCTGGCTTCTTTTATACCGGCTCCATCTTTGAGGGCTCCTGCCTGCTGAAGCTTCAGGCGGGCATCAGTCTCAAGATCATTTGCCTTCGCCAGATCTATCTGTGCAGCAGAAAGAAGAGCCTGTCCGTTTGAGATGCTGTCCATCCCTGCATTGAAGATACTCTGCCCTTCTGTTTTCAGGGTAAATCCCTTTTCTTCCTGTGACATTCCTTCTTCGATTACAGATACTGATGCTCTCTGTGCGGTATCGATATGCTTCTCTTTTACTATGGAATCGGAGATAATGGCTGCGCCGAAACGCTTTTTCACTTCTCCCGCTTCTTCCTCGAATATTCCCTGCGTAATGAAGGTCATCCCTTCCTGTTGAACTGCTTCAGCTTTCGCTTCACGCCTCAATCCGGTCTCGACATTTCGAATCCCCTGTTTCCTGGTCTTTTCAGCCTGTCTGTCGAGGGCGACTCCAGATCTGACCTTGTCGATTCCGGAGCCTTCCAAGGCGGCACCCTTTTCCTTTGCGGATAGACCGCTGGCGATATGAGCAGCTCCGGCAATTTCCTTTCGTGCAGCTTTTTTTATAAGCTCTGCACCAGCCCTGATATCGGCGCCGGCCTTCTCGAAAAGCATAGTAGCCTCCTCGAAAAGGCTGATCCCTTCATCAACTCCAGATGTGCCGCTGTTATAAAGATCCTTACCTTTTTCAATGTCCCGGGCGCCTTGGGCTTTTACTGCATCGGCAGCTTTGAAGGGATCCTTCTCATTGATGAGATCAGCAGACTCTCTCAGCTGATTAGCTGATGAAAGCGCCGCATTTGTTCTGGACAGTTCCGGTGTGCTTCCGCTGATACTATTCATAGCCTCTCATTCAATCAGTTAGATGTTTTCTATGAAAGAATATAACCTTCCCTTATACAATCTAATGTTATCATGAGAGGCAATCAGAAGTAAAGCACGACATGAGCCGTAGCAATGTATCTGCATTTTCTTCCTTATCATTGCTGTAAAGGGCTTTTCTGGCTGCCTGAGACTTGGAGATCAACAAAACGAGCTTGTTAACTAAATGTTAACATTTAGCCTGAATGTCACGCGATACTCCAGGAAAGAGGAAAAGCCTGCTCAGGCTATGAATATCTTCACTATACCCATACATAATGAAGATATGTCCATTAAAGATAGTTACGAAGCCAGGAAGATCATCAGGATTACATCAGGTACCTTCAGGGATGATGAATTTTCCGCCCAGCATGACTATGGAAAGATTCAGATCCCTTGGAAGGACTTTGAGATTCTGTTTGCCATCACCTTTGAAAAGAAAGGTGCTCTCTCCCCTTATCTTCTCTTCTATATAAAGGATCTTCCGGTCCTTTATTATGTCGATGGAGGTACTGCCAATTACAGGGTTCTCCTGAAGCACGATTTTACGGGAAAATCTGACAATGACTTTACTCTTCTTGTCAACAAGTTTCAGTTCTATCTTAGAGAAAACTGCATAGACTCAACATTAAGAGACTATCTGAAAGGTGGAAGCGCTTTTCTTCCAACATTCAGGAATCTCCAGCAAAAGGTTGTAGAGTTCGCTGAGTCAGTAAGAGAAAGAGCTCATCAGGCCTCTCTTATACCTGATGAAGAGAAGGCTGAGAAGACAGATGAATTCTTGACTACCGGCTCCCGCCGGTGGGAACCCGGTGAAGTAATAGATAATCGCTTCAAAGTGCAGAAATGCCTTCAGGGAGGGATGGGCATTGTCTATATAGCTCTTGATATCACCGACAGCAGGCTCTTTGCAATCAAGACATTTCAGGACCAGTTTCTCTGGAACAGAAAGATAATCAAGATGTTTGTAAGAGAGGCAGAAGTCTGGGTAAAGCTCGGCAAGCACCGCCATATTGTAGAGGCCAAGTTTGTAAAGAATATTGATGGCAAGCCGTATATCTTTCTTGAGTTTATCCAGGGGATGGATCTTAATTCACTTCTCAAGAAGGATCCACTCGACATAATCGTATCGCTGGATTTTGCCATTCAGTTCTGCTCGGGAATGATGTACGCCAATGAAAAGCTGGGTATCATCCATCGTGACGTCAAGCCTTCAAACTGTATGATTACGCAGGATGGAATATTGAAAATCACTGATTTCGGCCTTGTGCAGATCTTCCATGAACGAACTGACAAGGAGTTGAAGGGAAAAGCCGGCAAGATATCAGGGGATCTGAAGATCACTCAGACAGGAGCCTTCAAAGGCACCATACCGTACATGGCACCTGAGCGGTTCAGAGATTCAGAAGCTGAGATTCAATCTGATATATACTCCTTCGGGGTGATGCTGTATGAAATCCTCACCGCTCGAAAGCCTATTGAAGGAGAATCGATAGATGAATGGATGACACGCCATCTCAGTGAGGTGCCCAGGCCGCCGCACAGACTGAACCGCAGGGTTCCTGAAGAGCTGTCAAATCTCGTTATGAAGTGCCTGGAAAAAGATCCTTCTCTTCGCTTCACTGATTTCCGGGAGCTAAGGATGGAGCTTCTCCGGATATATGAACGGGTGGCAGCGGTGACTTATCCTCTTGAAGATAATGAGGAGGAGATATCGATTGAAGAGCTTCTTGTGGAAGGCGCATCGATGGAGGCACTGGGGCAGCATAAGGAAGCCCTTCACAGCTATGAGAGAGCTCTCAGGCTTGATTCGAACTCCAGCCAGGGATGGCACGGCAGAGCAAGAGTACTTGCCACACTGGGAAAGAAAAATGAAGCGATCCGCAGCTTTGAAAGAGCTGTTGTACTGAAGCCCGATAATGCTATGGTCTGGTATGACGGCGGCAACTTATATTTTCAGTCCGGTGATTCCAGAGAAGCTCTTCGTTGCTATGAGCGCTCTCTGCAGCTCGATCCAAAGCTGGCAGAAGTATGGAATAAGAAAGGCCTGATCCTGGATATTGCAGACAGGGTGGACGAAGCGCTGAAATGCTACGATGAGGCACTCACGCTCAATCCCAGGCTCTCAGATGCCTGGAACAATAAAGGGAACATTCTGTATAAGAGAAAAAACTATGCAATGGCTCTTCAGTGCTATGATGAAGCGCTCTCAATCAATCCCAGACTTACAAGATCCTGGCATAATAAAGGCAATATTGCAGTAATCAACAATAACTTCCAGGATGCACTCAGCTTCTATCAGAAGGCGATAGATGTAGAGCCCGATTATACTCAGGCCTGGATGGGAAGGGCGCACGTCTATGTGAGAATGAATCAGTTGAAAGAGGCGCTGGCATCTGTGGACAGCGCTCTGGCGAACGATCCTTCAAATCTCGCCGTGCTCAACCTGAAGGCCAGCCTCCTGTACAGTATGAACCGCTTTGAAGATGTCGTGTCCTGCTATGAGGCGATTCGAGCTGTTGACAGCAGGAATGCCAGAGCCATCTATGGCATATCACAGGCGCTGACCAGGCTTTATTCATTCGAGAAGGCACTTCAATATGTAAGAGATGCCGTGGCGATCGAACCAGATAACAAGATACATAAAGAACTGCACGACGACATACTTCGCCTCATCGCTTTCAAGCGAAGAGCTCTTGAGCCTCTGAGGGAAACTGCTGAAGTTATAAAGCTCAGGAACTTTTTTACTGAGTTCGCCGATATTTTCCCTCCATCTGAACAGAAAAAGACATTCTGGGACAGAATAAAGCGAAAAAATGCAAACGAAAGGCAGGATCCTGAAGAAAAGTATGCAAGGGCCAGGGAACACTTTGAAAACAATGAGTTGAATGAAGCTCTTGTCAATATAGAGAACTGCCTTCAGATAGACGCTCAGATGGCTCCAGGATGGGAGCTGGCTTCAATAATTTTTGAAAAGCTCGGTGACAAAAGGAATTCTGAGGCATCTATGCTCAATTCTCTCTCTCTTCAGAAGGATTCCAGTGATAAATACTATCACATCGGCAATGTACTGATGAATTCAGGCAGAATTCTGGAAGCGCTGCAGTCATATCAATGTACACTGCTGAGGGACAGAGGCAATCCGGCTGCATATATGAGATCGATATACTGCCTGGAAGAGATGGGGCAGTACGAGCTTTCCAGGATCCAGGCTCTGGAGCTGCGAGAGAGATACTGGGAGGATGTTGTCAAAAGAGTATCAGAGCATTCTGCCGGAAAGCTGGCCGCGATCCTGTCCATTATCCTGTTTCGCCACAGGGAAGCTATTGACAATCTGGAAAAAAGTAAAGAAATGGCAGAAGATCCGGCTGCTCAGGCGATAAAGGGCCTGGCATATGAGAAGCTTGGAGATACACAGGAAGAGATGAAGGTTTATAACGAGGCCTTTAGAAAGCATCCGAAGGAATCAGAGCTTCTGATACTTCGGGGCCGCGCACTGGAGCGGGAATACAGAGTTCAGGAAGCACAGAGACAGTTTGAGCTCTTTTCGGAAAAAGATCCTCAGGATGAGAGAGGGGAATATAACAAGGCCGTGCTTTTCATGCATCTGTCAGAATATGAGGAGTCACTTCGAAGCATCAACCGTGTGCTGGAGATCAACCCCTCTTCCCTGAGAGGATGGATCCTGAAGGGAGTGCATATGAAGACCAAAGAGAAGATGGAAGAGGCGCTCTGGGCTTTCAACAAGGCCTCCGAGCAGAATCCTGAGTCTCTGGAAGCATTGAGAAATAAAGGCCTGATGCTCATATTGCTCAATCGATATCGTGATGCCATTGGATGCTTTGACAGAATGACAGAGCTCTGCCCTGAAGACAGTGAAGGATGGATCCTTAAGGCTATATCACATCAGAGGCTTGAAGAGTTCGAAAGGGCGCTGGAGTGCAGTGCAAGAGCTCTTGCCTCCAATCCGAGAGCGCCTGAAGTCATGACAGTTCTATCCAGCACTCTTCTTCTTGTCGGAAGAGATAAGGAAGCTATGCTCTGGATAAACAAATCAATCCGTGTGGACCCTCGATATTACTATGCCTGGCTTAACAAGGGCGTATTTCACATGAGAGAGAACTCCAGAAAGGAAGCTTTTCTGGCTTTTGAAAAATCGCTGGAGATCAATCCGGACTACGCAATGGCGTGGTATAACAGAGGAGTGCTTTTCGCCCTGGAGAACAGGCTTGATGAGGCAATTTCAAGTCTGGAAAGGTCACTCCTTCTGAACAGCAGGCACTGCCTTTCATGGTACAACAGAGGATCCGTTCAGCTCGTAATGAATCGTTATGATGAAGCCCTGAAATGCTTCGACCAGGCTATAGAGATTAATGCAAAGGACGGACGCGTCTGGTGTCAGAAAGGAATTGTGCTGGCATCTCTTGAAAACTATCAGGAGGCGCTCAAAGCTTTTACGCGCTCAATCAGGCTTGATCCGTTGATATATGAGGCATTGGTAAACAAGGGTGTCGTACTTGTTGCAATGGGGCGCAACGATGAGGCAGAGCTCTGTTTCGACGAGGCGAGGCAGTTGTCCGGCGAGTTTGCTCTGATGGTCAGGATGGGTGAATTCGCAAAAGCTCCGGGTATGGAATGCCTTCCTCTTCATGAACAGTTTGGGCCTTTCCAGGCAGATAATCCCGATTTTCCAGTCAGAGAAAAGAAAGAGAATACAGTGAGGCTGCGCCTGCACAAAGAGCTGTTTTCCGAGGAGCGCCCATAGAGCCGGGAGAAAATAAAAGACTGACAATCTCCACGCCTGCCCAGCGGCCTCTGTGTTAAGACAGGGGGAAAAGTGGCAGCGATTTATTAACAAGAGGTGCGTTATGTGTGCAAAAAGGAAAAGAATCTCCCTCGATTATTCAAAGGTCATGAAATATGTCACGAAGGAAGATCTGGATAGTATAGCTGCTGATCTTCTTCGTGTAACAGCCATGATCCACTCCGGAAGCGGTCTGGGCAGCGAATACCTGGGATGGCTCGATCTCCCTGGAAGGATCACAAAAGAAGAGGTTGCAGATCTGGCAGGCACTGCTTCGGTTGTGATAGGCAACAGCGATGCCTTTCTGATAGTGGGGATTGGAGGTTCTTACCTGGGCGCCAGAGCAGTCCTGTCTGCGCTTCTGCCGACATACTACAATGAGATAGCGCTCATTTCCGGAAGACAGATACCTCGCATCTATTATACCGGCTGTGATATATCCCCGCAGGCCATGGCGGACCTGCTCGATCTGATCAAAGACCGCCGCGTAACAATAAATATAATCTCCAAGTCAGGCAGTACTACTGAGCCTGCACTGGCTTTCAGGATTCTGAAAGATCATTTTGTCAAGAAGCTCGGCAAGGAAGAGGCAAAAAGAAGAGTCATCGCCACAACCGATAAATCAAAAGGTGCCCTTAAAAGGCTTGCCGAGCGGGAGGGATACAAAACCTTTGTCATCCCTGACAATGTAGGCGGACGTTTCTCTGTTCTGACTCCGGTCGGTCTCCTCCCGATAGCAGTGGGGGGAGTGGACATCAATGAGCTTCTTCTGGGTGCCCGCGATATGGCCGAGTATTGCAGAGAGCCGGACACGATGAAGAATCCGGCCGTTATGTATGCCGCGCTGAGGAATCTTCTCCATAGTAAGGGGCGCTCCATCGAGATACTCGCCAGCTTCGAGCCTTCAATGCACTATGTCGGAGAGTGGTGGAAGCAGCTCTATGGCGAGAGTGAAGGGAAGAATGGAAAAGGAATATATCCTGACTATCTGGATTTCTCTACCGATCTCCATTCGATGGGGCAGTGGATTCAGGATGGCGTGCGCTCCATCTTCGAAACCTTCCTGGTGGTCGAAGAATCGAGAGCCACTGTTGTCATTCCATCTGATGAGCAGAACAGCGATAATCTGAACTATCTTGCAGATAAAACGCTTAATTTTGTCAATAGCAGTGCTTATGAAGGCGTATCATTCGCCCATCTGGAAGGAGATGTACCCAACATGGCCATCAGAATTCCCAGGCAGGACGCTTACTATCTGGGGCAGCTCATATACTTCTTTGAGTACGGTGTAGCGGTGAGCGGCTATCTGCTTGGAGTGAATCCCTTCGATCAGCCGGGTGTCGAACTCTACAAGAAAAACATGTTCGCTCTTCTAGGCAGGCCCGGCTTTGAAGCGCAGGGCGAGGCTCTCCGGAAATCAATGGCCGCAGGGGCTGATCATATCGCGTGATGCAGGGGGACCCTGCGGATTGCGGTGGGAACTGCTGTAGTAATATTTCTTGTCATTCCAGGTCACATACTATCAAGAGTGCCTTCAGCAGCATTTTTTCCGCGCGGGAGCTCCGCATGAAAAACTGGCAGTATTTCACCACGACATTTTTCATCTGTTTTCATCCTTTCGCTATCATAATGCTGCACAGACCCTCCAGGCACCGTCATTAACTGCCAGAGTCTACGACTTTCCTTCCCTCTGCGTCAGTGCGTATTCTTTTTCCATTTCTGCTTCCAGAAGCGAATCGAGATGACTTTTCACAGGGGGGAAACGCTTGACAAGATCAGAAAGGATGGAGAGAGCGAAATTGCTTTCATAATGGTCTCCACGAAGTGTGGTACGCACAATAAAAGGCAGAGTCCTCAGTGCCACAGCTGATGAAATTCCGGAGAGATGGGAGAGAGGTTCTATAGGCAGCTTTTTCGTGCCTTCTGAGGCATGCACTTCATAGAGCGAGGCAAGTGAATCAGCGATTCCCGGCCATGCCTGTGCTGCCTTTCCAAGAAGGACATATAACTTTTCAGAGCGAGTGTGTGTCTCATCAAAGGACTGCAGAAAGATCGGAATTTTCATCGTAAGGTACTCTCCGGCTCTCCTCTTCTGGGGAGACGTTGATATGCAGATTCTGCAGAGTGCCAGGCATACGCACGCCGCTGTTCCATGGCCGGTATCCACTAGAGGAAGACCTGTGAGGACGTCAAAGGCTTCTGCTGCCCGATGTGGGAGTGTAAGAGCCATTTCAGTGATCCACTGTACCGCACAGTTCTGAACTCTCTCATCAGGCGATGAGAGCTGTTCCATTATAAGCGAATAAGCCTTATCTTCGCAGTCTCTCACTGTAGATCCCACAACTGACAGTGTCCGCAGAATGTCATCCACTTCAGGGCCGACATCGTCATGCAGAAATGTCTCCATGTAATTCAGAACCTGAGGCGCGCATTCAGGCTGTGATTCCACGACTTCTCTCAGGCTCCTGAATATGGGATTCAAGATGTTCCATCTGAAGGAACGACCTTCCTGGGGAAGAGAGGTAATAAAGTTCACATAGTCATGTGCCTCCTCTCTGCTGGCTCTTGCTGCACATGTCATGATATCCATGGCAAAAAAGGTAAATCTTTTTTGCCAGCGTCTTGTAAGAATGTGGCGGCAGTATCTCAGTATCGACTCGGCCGCAGCAGGTGCACTGCGCACCGCTTCTTGCAAGCAGCCCAGCAGCCTCGATCCTGTGCGGTTCTCTTCATTGTTGAACAGTGATATGAGAAATTCATTGAACCAGGGGAGTGGAACAGATGAGTGCTCAATGAGTCGCCTCAACTGCTCAATGAAGCGTTGTCTTCTCTCGGCGGACCATACAGGCCAGTTGGAGGTCAGCGGTTCCTGAAAGCGCTGTGCCGCTCTTTCGGAAAAGACTCCGCCTTTCAGAAGTTTCATCAGGTAACCTTCCTTCAGTATGGGAACTCCCTAGCATTCTGCTTCTCCTGCCTTTCGCGCCAGTTCGGCCAGGACAACCAGAAAAAGCTCCACTTCCTGCCGATCTTTTTCTGGTGAAAGAGGAATCATTCCCCATGCATCAATGGCGAGAAGGAGCCCTGATCTCAACACATCATCGATGATGCTGTACTGGTTCAGCAGTGCCTTTATCAGTTGCAGGGCGGAGGCAGATTCTGGCAGAGAGAGTGACTTTCCCGGTGTGACATACAAAAGGGCTGGAAGAAATTTCAACGCACCCTTCCAGGCCTTTCCAGCTTCCAGTACCGGAGCGAGCCACTCTTCAAGTGTGGCCGTGTGTGAAGAGTGAGTGGTGCCGGAGGCGGGTAGTATGTCTGCATCAAGACACCGGGATGCGGCACAGAAATCACGGAGAGAGTGATGAAGAAACCCGTTGCTGCAGTGAACTGCGGTGTGCAGAGCCCCTGGATCGGCTGGGTTCTGAGGCTTGTTGAATGGTTTCAATCAGATCGCGACTGCATTGGCAGCTTTGCCTCCCTCCCGGGAGATGAAAGAAAAGTCTGCAGAGTATCTTTCCCGGTGCTTCATCGTCACAGGGGAGAGGTATGGACGCTTGCGGCTGAATTACTTCCCGGGGGAACAGGCGCCGTATATCCCCATCCTGTTCTTGCCGCTCCTTTTGTCTGTGGAAAAGAGAGCAGTGAAGCCATGCATATCGTCATGGAACTCATCAATAAGAGAACCGACGGCGGAGAGCATTTTGAGTCGGGTTATGACATAACCTGGCATTTGAGAGGCGCACACGATGGCCGCCAGAGAAGATCCATCACCGGCACTTCAATAGGCGCTGCCTTTTTGATGGCAGTCTCCTCTCTCATCGATGCTCGGGAAGTTGACCACACCATCTGTGCTACCGGAGCAGTCTCGGCAGATGGTCGGATCCTTCAGGTTCATGGAATGTCTGCAAAGCTCCGGGCTGTGTGCAATGCAGCCGTCAACACATCTGACTCATCTCAGTTTATAATCCCATCTTCTAATTACAGAGATATCCGAGATGCCTGGGAGCCTCAATTCTCATCACTCGTGGAGCTCCACCCCGTCTCAACAGTCGATGAGGTTCTGATACTGCGTAGAGCAGTATAACAGAATTTTTCTTCCGACTATCAGTTTCTTCCACGGAAATCCCTTCAGCACCGAATCACGGCAAATTGTCACCACACCGGGCTGGAGAGTTTTTATCCTCGTTGTGGAGCGCCTTCCTGTCACTCCCCGGCACCCAGACTTTCCAGAAGCTCGGCTATCTTCTCGCGGCCGAAGGCACGCGCCCAGTCCAGCGGCGTCCAGTTTGAGCAGTCCCTGGCATTGAAGTCGCCTTCCCGGGAGATAAGCAGCTCGACGACATCCATGTGGCCAAAAGCGATTGCATTGTGAAGCGGTGTCTCACCTTGTATATCCCCGATATTGAGATCAGCCCCTGCCGAGATGAGCAGTTCAGCTATCTCCCGGTATCCTTTCAGAGCCGCCTCATGAAGCGGTGTCTCGCCCCTGTGGCTGGTAGCATTGACCTCTGCGCCTCCGGCGATCAGAAGGGCCACTTTATCTATCTGCCCTTTCAGACTTGCATCACCCAGCGGTGTTCTGCCAAAGCTGTCCTGGACATTGACCTCTGCGCCTTCGGAAAGAAGGAACTGAACTGCCTTTCTGCCGCCTTCCCTGATCGACCAGTGGAGCGGTGTCACGCCATTTCTATCTTTTGCATTGACAAGAGAAGGATTTTTCCTGATAAAGTCCACTGCCGCATTGACATCATCTGCTTTGACAGCTTCGAAGATGCTGGGGTATTTCTCGTCTTCATTTCCTCCCACCCCGGCAGGCAGGTAATTACTGATGTAAAGCCGGTGCCCGCCCTCGAGCATATTTCTTATCGCCTCCGCGCTTCGGGGTCTCTTATCGATCTCTGTATCAAGCATTGACATGATGAGGGAGTCCAGATATGCCGGCACATGTGAGTTTATTTCCTTTATATGTTCAAAGGAAAAGAGCGTGCTTTCGCCTCTGCCTTCAGGATTTCTGCCAGCTAGTCTGTCTTCGGGGTTTCTGCCGGTAAGAAGGTAGTGCATCATTACCCACAGTGAATAAATGTCGCTCCGCGGCTCGGCAGCTCCCTTGCACTGTTCGCGCGCCGCATAGCCCGGAGTCCCTATGGCACTTCCCAGCTGCTCTGGAGTATAAAATCCGGCAATCCCGAAGTCCACGAGAAACACCTTTCCCTCCTGCACCGTGATATTCCGCGGGTTCAGGTCCCTGTGGATGATGGGAGGATTCCGTGTATGGAGATAGTCAAGTATATCCACAATCTGCCTCGAGTAGTTCAGAACCTCATTGACAGGAAATGGGAACCGGCCTCTCTGCTGAATTATCCTTTCGAGATCCGGACCGTCAATGAAGGTCATCACGAGATAATGATATGTATCTCTGGTGAGTGGCCCCCTTCCAGTGAAGAAGTCGCTTACTTTCGGAAGCCCGCTGTGATGGAGTGTGAACAGAAGTCTTGCTTCTGCCTCAAAGCGCTCTTCTGCCTCTCTTCTCTCTGACGGGCCGTCGAAAGAGGGGTTCATCTCCTTCACTGCCACTGTCTCCCTGAGGCGCCTGTCAAGCGCCTTGTAGATTCGGCCCATTGCACCCGACTTTACAGTTTCAATGATCTCATAACGTCTGTCCAGCACACCGTGCGTCGAAGAGGGTGAATCGTCTGTCTGACAGAGTTCTGTGCCGCAATCCGCGCAGAACCTGGACGTATCGTAGTTTTCCAATCTACATCGGGTGCAGTAATTAATCATTGAAATCCTCCATTGTCATACTGTGAATGTAACGGTGAGATCCGGGACATTTCCTGTCCCTTTGTGGAAAGAAAATCTTCGAGCCTGTCTCTGAGTATATAGGGGGAGGAATGTCTTCTACCCTTAAGGCAGTTCTGTCCCGGTCGTTGCAGTGATTATGTGGATGCTGCAATGGTGAGGTATTTCAGGCAAAAGGGCTGCGAAGAATGTGGCAGGTGTGAGAGATGCTGTTCCCTCCTCCCGGAGCCTTCTGAGCTTCAGTTGCTCAGGGTGCCGGGAGGAGGGCGCTTATACCGGTGCAGGAAACTTGCCGGGGTTCCATCGCTTCCCGGACAGGGCCGCTACCCGGCCTCATGACTCACGGTGCTTCCTCTCAGGCCCGGTTCGTCATTCTTGATAATCAGACGGCTGCCTATCCTATGACGGAGCTCAGGGACATGACTGATGATGCCCAGGGTGAAGTTTTCTGCTTTCAGCCTTTCCAGAGAACTCATCACCGTGTCAAGAAGCAAGGGATCGAGGCTGCCGAATCCCTCGTCAAGAAAGAAAAATTCCAGCAGATACCTGCCCTTGAGCTGAATATGGGAGGACAGTGAGAGGGCAAGTGCGAGAGAGACGATGAAGGTCTCTCCGCCGGAAAGGCTGGATGACGGCCGGCGGCTGCCGCCAAGTGCATCATCTCTTATAATGAAGGAGCCTTCAGATGAGATCTCCAGCGCATATCGCCGGCGGGTGAGCGTGCCAAGCTTTTCGGAGGCTTCCCGGGCTATGAGCTTCAACTGCTCTTCTGCCATGAACTCAACAAAAGCCTTTCCCCTGAGAACTGAATCGAGCTCTATGCAGCAGTCGTGCTGCTTCTGCACGACCTGGCGCTCCTGCTCAATCCTGTTACATTGCTCAAACCTTTTCTGCCCATCTTCAAAGGCGTTCTTCGTGGTGCCCAGCGCGACATTCGCATCTTCATACTCGGTCTTGAGCCTGTTCACCTCCTGCTCTTCTGCCAGAAATGCTGCCTCATCAACACTCTTACCATCTATTTCCATCTTCAGCTTTTCGCTGTCCTCCCGGCAGGCTCTCAGTGAATCACGATACTCTTTTATAACTGCTTCCGTTCCAGCAATCCACACTGAATCAGGAGGCAGGGAATCCTCAGCCTCTCCGACAGTGGCAAATCCTGCTTTATCTGCCGCAATCTGCAGTTGAGCACCTTTTTCCCTGAACTGCTGCTCAGCCGCTTCGGCTCTGGTCCGGACTTTGCCTTCCTCAAGAAGAGCCTCTTTGAATTCATCCTTTGCCTTTTCATTGATGCGTTTCGCTTCTTTCAATGAAGTAAAAATCTGGCGCTGCCGCGCCTCCAGGCTTCCAAAGAAGGCTTCAATGTCTTCTTCAGCAGTGATGGCTCTGAGCAGGCCGGAATCATTCTGCAGGCTCACCGCCAGAATGGCGAGCTCTTTGGCAGCTTCAGATTGCTTCTTTTCCAGGATGTTTCTGCGCTCTCCGGCATTCTGGAGCTCACTCTTTTGAAGAGAAATGGCTGTTTCATGACGTTTAAGTTCACTGCTCAACACCTCATGCTGTCTGTCCCTCTCGTCCATCTCTTTCTTTCTTGAGACGATCTCTTCAGCAGGAACAGCCCCTCTTGCAGCATCAAGATCCTCTTTCAGTTTGGCAGCGGTTGCGACGGCACCGGAAAGATTGTTCTTCATCGTGTTGACAGCACTTTCGCAGGCATTGTGTTCCAACTGCCCTTTATTGAGTGCACTTTTTTCCTTTTCCCTCACCCTTGCCTCTCTGAGTTGATCCCGGATCTGAAGGAGTGAGGCCTGATTCGTAGTGAGCTGTTCTCTTTCTTTCAAAAGGTTCTTGCTGCTGCCGGCCTGGCTGATCTCTGACTGGTCAAGATCTTTCGCGCACTGAGAGAGCATTCTCTCTCCTTCCAAGAGCTCAGTCTTGACGGTCCTGAGATTCTGAATCTCCAGCATGGTGCTCCGGATATCCTCTTCTCTGCAGGGGGGAGCCTTCTTCAATGCTTCCAGCTTTGCTCTATCATTCTTCAGGCTTTCCTCAGCTTCTCCCACTCGGCGCTTCTGCTCTGTGAGAGCATACAGCAGTGCAGGCAGCTCTTTTCCCTTTGCCTGGAGATCTTTCTCCTTTTTCTCTGTCTCAGACGCGTGATGAGCCATCTTCTCCACGATGGGGATCAGAAGGTCCAGATGACGGCGGTCTTCAAGAGGAACCCGCAGAGTCTCCAGTGACTCTCTCCGCTTCTGATGATCATCTTCCATCCTCTGCAGCTCTTCTGATAGAGCGCGCAGATCCCGTTCAACCTTCTCCTTCCCACGTGCTGCCTCAGCCAGTTCCTGTTCCGCCGCCTTCTCAGCCTTTTTCTTTTCGTCGATGTTCCTCCTGAGTCCCAAGGCTTCATCCCGACGGCTGAGCAGAGCGATAACTCCAGGCTCCTCCCTGTCCCGAACAGCCTGTGCCGCATCTTCCTCTGACTGTGCTTTTTTCACCACTGCCTCGGCGTCCTGCAAGGCATCTTTCATCGTGAGTGCGGTCTGCTTCTTGTCCGCCTCTTCCCGGCGCAGCCTTTCGAGCTCTACAATATCGGGCCGGAGCGCCTCGGCCTTTTGGGCCCTTTCCAGACGGCGTTCCTGTTCTGCGATCTGACCTTCGCGCTGTAAAAGCTGCTGTTCTTTCTGCTCCTCTGCACACAGCCTCTTCTGCAGCTCCCAGAGCCTCTGCACCCCCTGGAACTGCAGTCTCATCTTCTCATACTCTGCAGTCTTCCGCTCCCTTGCAACTGTTGCCTGCTCATAGGCGCCCTTCAGTTCACCCAGTTTCTACCTGGTGATGTTGAGCCCGGACTGCTTGCCTGTGAGGCTCTCGAGTGCTGTCTCTATGCGGTTTTTCTCTTCCCCGAGCCTTTTGTTAAGCGCCTCTCCATACTGCTGAAGAGAAAAGATCCGCTCAAGCATCTTTATTCTTTCGCCGCCCTTCAGCTTCAGAAACTCGGCAAACCTCCCCTGAGGGAGCACCACCGCTCTGGTGAAATCGTCAAAGCTCAGCCCGATGATCTCTTCAATATTTCTTGTCATATCATCGGTTTTGTTTGCCAGTATTGTGTGCTCTTTCCCCTTCAGAGATCTGAGAGAACCCCTCTTGAACTTCACTGCAGGCATCTCTTCCGCTCCACGGTCTCTTTCTTTTATATAGGCTCTTCCTATGGTGAAGAGTTGCTCCTCTTCGCCCCTCCCGATGGAAAACGTGAACTCTACAGAGGCCTCGGCGCAGTTGTCACTGATCAGGCCGTGATAGCCTTTTTTGCCCAGACGTTCCACATGCCCATAGAGAGCAAGTGTGATGGCATCCAGTATGGTGGATTTGCCGCTCCCTGTGGGACCGAAGATACCGAAGAGATTTGACTCGCCCAGTTTCTCAAAATCAATTACCGCCTCTTCTGAATAGCTGTGAAGACCTTTCAGTTTAAGCATCCTTGGTTTCACTGGCAATTCACCTCCATTGAATCAGTAGTTTCATCGTTGACAAGCCTCATGAACAATCTGATGACGTCTTCCGTCGGCTCGGAGCCTTTTTTCTGCTTTCGGTAGAACTCTATGAAGAGTCGGTCGAGAGGCAGCTGAGATCGCCTCTCGGCAGGCAGCGGCTCTTCAGTCTGGAAGACAGGCCGGATATTGACAATGCCTGCGCCTTTCTCCTTGAGCTTTCTCAGGTCTGAGATGCTCAGTGATTCGCTGAGGCTTATCTCCAGATCTATCCAGGCGTTTCCGTCCTTCCCCTCATCGAGCCAGCGGTGTACTTCTTCGAGCCCGGAAGCCTGCCATCTCACAAGAGGCCGCCCTGAGCTGAGCACTATCTCCTGTGGGACTGCTGATCTCCCAGGCGAGATATCAACACAGATCACCGATTTTGCAACACCAGCTTCAGAGAAGCTATAGGCGAGCGGTGAGCCGGAATACCGCGCAGGGACATTCGACCCTCTTACCTCCTGCGGTATGTGCAGGTGGCCAAGAGCGCAGTAGTGGGCGTTCCCTGGCAGGAGTGAGGAGGGCACCAGGTGAGTCCCTCCAAGCTGGATGGGACGCTCTGACTCAGATTCCATACTTCCCCCCACAAAAAAGTGACCGATAAAGAGATTGACTGTGCTGTCACTGAAGCATTCGCATCCTCTCCCGATATAGTCGCTGATACAGGAGGCGAACCGTGCTGCATTGTCCTTCTCTCCCTCATTCAGCGATGAAAAGACCTGATTCATCCTGGATTCAGTTGGAAAGGGAAGTGTGCATAACGCCATATCAGCATCGCAGCGAGGAATGCGGAGTATGCACCATCCGGCGCCGCCTTCCACAATGTGAACCCTGTCCTTTCGGCCTGATTCATCAGGACTGAAGGTGTCGCCCGGCTTCCCAGAGAGAATAATGCCGTATCTCAGCGCAAGCGGCTCAACGGCGCAGAGCCGTTCAGGACTGTCGTGATTGCCGGCTGCAACTATGACAGCCCGGGTTCCACCATCTGAAAGGCGCTCCAGCGCATCATAATAAAGCTCTTCGGCACGGGCAGGCGGGTTCACCGAATCAAAGACATCGCCGGCAATAAGCACGCACCTGATATTTTCATCCCGCACAATGGTGACAAGCTCATCTATGAACTTTTCCTGTTCACCCTGCCTGTCTCTTCCTTCGAGAGACCTGCCCAGATGCCAGTCTGACGTGTGAAGTATTCTCATATCAAACCTCCTGTGAAATTGTGCTGCGGCTGTTCAGCGCCCTGATGCAGGTCAGCCGAAGAACCGCCTGATAGTGGACCGCAGTGTCCCTTTCGTATTGTTGTCGTTTATTTATAGGGGGAGGAAAAGAGTGAGAGGATGCGGTGAGTGAACGCGCTGCAGCAACAGCATATCTAACCGCATATGAACATTATACAGACTTTCAGTGACATGTATATGACATCCAGTGAATTAAAATGGACAATGAGGATATTTAATTAATGCAGTGATATGCAGCTTTCAGACGGAAATCTGCCATTCAACCTCACTGCCTGCCGGTCTAAGCCACGATTTCAGCTCATTACTATATTCTTCCGGTAAGACATGGCTCTGTGCACCTTCCACTATTCTTTCCATGTAGCCAGCCCTCGGAGGACCAGTTGTTGTATCTGTGGCGATGTAGGTAAGAGCGGTCACCGGTTCCCCGCCCTCAAGAGATACCTGGACAAAAGCCCTCCGGTAGATATCCATTCTCACCCCTTCTCTTCTATCGAGCTCTCTCTCATCGGCATCGGTGATCATCCACACTATGCCCCATACGTGACTACTCTTTTCAGGTGCGATAGTGGCCACACCGTTGGAATTTATGATGAACCGCTTTCCGGCAAGTACAGCCTTGCCCTCAAAGCTGTGACCGGGGCATCTTTCGGTCATCTGTTCGGTATACATATTTGAACCGTATGCAAAGTATGGTGTTTTCTTAATCACAGTCATCAGCTCCAATGCTCCTTTTATTTTCTTCTTTCTGCAATTGGGATGAACCTGCTGCATCGCAACCTTCCTCCCCCTATAATGAGAATGAGCGTCAGTGTAAATTTCGGATCAGAAAGGGAGGACAGATATGGACAACCAGATATCCAGGGCCAGACTAAAGCTTGAATCACTGAGAAAAGATATCGACGGGGGGAAGTTCAGAAACATCCGGCAGGACTATCCTTTCTATGAACAAGGGACAGGCTGGAATGGCGCAGATGTGCGAATTTCAGAGTATACACCGGACGATATGAATAAATGGTACAACGAAAATGATTTTCTTGTGGTGACACCCTTGCCGATGAAGTGTCGTGGCTTTTCTACAGGCTCAGAGATGATTTCCGGGAGCTCATCGATGGCTGCAGCAAGATAGAATTTTACGGAAGGCTGGCCCGGGCTGCTGCACGTTACCAGAAAAGCCTCAATGGCACAGAGGAGTCAGTAATTGACGTGCTGAATGCGATCTTCGCAAAAGCGTGTGATATGCTTCAGGAGATGGAGGAAAGGCGTTTCCAGGTCCTCTACATAGCACCGCCAGGCGTGATTGCAGAGGATTTGATGGAGATGGAGAGAGAAGAGGCGGAGAAAGAGGCGAGGGAGCGCAGCTCTCTCTCGTTGAAAGGAGATAATTAGATGACGAAGGTCTTTGTCTATGGAACACTGATGGAAGGCTACAGCAATCACGGCTATCTGAAGGGGAAGAGCATTTTGCTCGGCAGAGGGGTGACAGAGGGGGAGCTCTTTCATCTCCCCTATGGCTTTCCGGCATTCATCCCGGGAGGAGGGAAGGTGAGGGGAGAGGCCTATGAGTTCGAAGACAAGGCTGTGCTGAATAGCCTTGACCGCCTGGAGGGGTACACGGAGGGCCTCAGCAGCGGCCTCTACTATAGGGAGATCCGCGCTGTCGCAATGGATGGCGGGAGCGAGTTGGACTGCTGGGTCTATATCTATAATGATACTGAAAATGCCCTTTCCCAGGGAATTCCTGTTCCTTACGGAGACTGGCGGACTTTTATTGAATGAGGGTAAGCTCTGTCACATTCTGAAGCACCGCTTACCAGCACCATCTCAAGTCCCAGCGGTGCCTTCTCCATGAGGTATTGCACGACAAGAGTCGACAGAACTATCTTGAACTCTAATTATTAAAGACTCTCTGAGGAGCCGGTTGACAGGAAGTATCAATGTGATCCCGACAGTTCTTGAGCCGTTTTCTGCAGAGGAACTCTTCACAAATGCGTGTCTGATACTCAATCCCATCTTTAGTAAAATCAAGCACGCAGATGGGAAATCCGCCATGCCAGAAATAATGGGCGACTACTGTCATTTTCGTATCGGCAAGTTCACTGCAGGTTCTCTGGTGCGGTACCCAATATATGTTATATGCCGCAGGTCCGGACAATTTTGTAAACGCATCTTCCAGTTCCTGTCCCTTCTTAAGGTAGAGAACTTCTCCGATAGTAAATTTATGGTTATAAGGCTCCATAAGCTTCCTCCTTTGTGTTAATAAATAGATACTTGAACTTAGCCCAGGGTTCTGGACCGAAACCTCACAGAACAATACAATGACGCAATCATCGGGCGACGCAACTATATCGAAAATGCCTCCGTACCAAACAGTCCCATCAGAAGAAGATTCGCCACAGTATCTGCAGTGCATAGCCAATGACTGTCACAAAGATGACAATTCCGACAATCGGAAGCAGCAGTGCCAGGATCTGCGGTATGAACATAAAGATGATGAAGCCCAGGGCAATGATGAATAGCACCTCGAAAGCACCGCCGACACAGAGACCGAAGATCTCGAACATGCGTGAAATCATAATGGAAACCTCCTTTTTAATAGTGGGAAGCACCAGCTTCCATATACTCATAGGGGGAGGAATCTTAGCACAGAGAAAATCCCTCCCCGATGCAGTGTCTTCACATCCCGGAGCTTTTTTTGTGCTTACCCAGTCTGAAGGCGAGCCCATAACCAAGGTTCATCTGGCAGAGAAGCATTACGTTAAACCAATGTTCCAGAGCCCCGTCTGATTTAACCTTGAAGCCGGGAACGCAGAACTTCGCAATGATAAGCAGACACTGAACAGCGATATCATAAGGCTTATAATTGGTCGTTACCGAGCCGGTATAACTGGCATTGTAAGTCTCCCATAGAAAAACAGCACTTTCATCTTGAAATACTTCTTCCTGATTGGTCTGTCAGGATTCCAGTAGTGTGAATATCCCATAAAAGATCCTCCTTATCTGTGTAATATCTCTCACTTACTCTATAGGGGGATGAATACCGTAAGCCGGGATTATACCGGGGGATGCAGGATAAGAGTCTGAACAGTTTATATGCCTGGTATCATAACAAGAGTTGAAGGCCGATTGGAAATGAGCGTGAAGTGGTATATGAAACTGGTGGCAATGGGTGAGGATGTTGGGAAATAGTGCTGGTTACGGGCTGACTGAGGCGGAGATAGAGACTCTGATTGGGAGAGATAGCAGGTGAGTGTTTCGCTGCTATACACCTTGATGCAGCGCCACTATATCATCTATTGACGATACTGCTTTGATCGTTACAAATATGCGGGGATCCAACAACTCATTGAGTTCACTGAAGTGTTCTCTCGGCACGATAAAACGACAGTGGTTTCTGTTTTTCCAGGACCATTGCTCAACTGCCGCAAGTTTCGCCCGTACCGCCCTGATGGGAAGAATGCGCCCTTCAGGCGATACAGAGCCAGTCACACACAGCGAGTGCCCGATTTCTTCATTGTCGAAAAGTGAAGAGATGGCCAATGCAAATCCGGCACCGCAGGAAGCACCCTGCAAAGATCTTACAATACTGCCGCAATGTGCCTTCTTGAGATACCACATGATATCACACCGCCTATCATCAAAGCCTTTCTTTCTTCTCTGCTCCAGGATGAGACGCAGCGCTCTCTCGATGACATCTCTGGCATCTCTCGACAGCACAATGGGAGTGGTAAAGACAGGGTGGGGGAAGATAGCACCGGTTCCGCCTGGCAGTTGCTCCACCACAAGAGTGAAAACCTCGCTCTTTTTGGATCCGGGATAATAAACAGGTACTTCCACCGATCTCCTGATGCCGCAGTCCCTTGTATGACCGATGAAGTATTCAATCAGTCTGAAGATCCAGCCAGTCCAGATGCCTCGGGAAGGCGATGCGGTTGCAAAGGCTCTGGAAAGCTTATCCAATAATTTGCCGCGTTCGCGTATAGTAATGAGAGCGGCGTCAATAATGAGATCCGGTAGTTGAACTTCTGATCTGTGAAGAGCAGCAAGAGCTTCTCTTATATGGCCGGTAAATGATGGCGGATTCAGGCGGGCCGGGACATCCGTAACGAGTGAGATACTCCCCATCGGTCTCAATTCGGTATTTGGCGTCGAAGATATAGGTGGCGATATGCCGGCGTTCTTTGCCTTTTCTCTGCCAGAACTGCAGGACTATGTCAGGTTTCTGACCGCCGGAAAGCCTGAAATCAGGCCATGGGAATGACGGGTTATAGAGAAGTGACACTTCTCTGCTGTCCTCACCGGCGAAGATGAGCTCTGAACGTCTGCCTCTGGCAAGTCTCACGACAATGCCGTCTGCATCAAGCCCTATCATAGTCTGGTTTTTCAGTGTAAGCTCCTTTCTGAGAAACTGCACAATATGGAGGAAACACCAGTATTCAAAGAGCTCATGCAGATTCTTGAGCTGCCGCCTCAATGCCCTCCCGGACAGTGACAGCGAGTGGTGAAGAAGCAGAAAGTCCCGATGGAACTCCCGGTAGCCGCCGGCCCATTGAAGGACAGGAGAAAACCTCTCTTTCAGCGGCAGGGCGGTAAGACCTCTCACAGGAGACTCTCTCAGCGATTTCAGGCACCACAACTCTACTTCATCGAGAAACATGAGGGTGCCTTCCTTTAAGACACTGGTGGTGTGCCTGATGCTCGAGAACTTCGGCGGTTGTGACATTTCTCACGGTAATTTCAGAAGTACAGGGAGCAAGCGGGTAGCCGATCCCGTCCGGAGAGGGGCCGTTGATCTCCACTTCGATGCGGTTGTTGGAGAGGAAAAGAAGGCGCTTCATCATTACATCCAGAATGAAGTATAATGCTCTGTGCGGCCGCGGGTGATCATGCAGGCAAGTTTTTCCGCTGAGCGGGGATAACGCGGTGCTTTCCCGGTGCTCTCCACTATCAGCTCAGCATAGCAGGATTCATCTCCTTTATAAGGGTCGACAGGAAAACCCATGAAAAAGCTGAAAAGCTCTCCGAGACATTTCTTCAGGGAAGTAAAGCTGCCCTGAATGCGGGGAACAATCTTCTGCAGCCATTGTCTGTCGAGGGCGCTGTCGAGAGTCACCAGGGCTTTTCCATCAGTCGATGAGGAAAATTCAAAGAGATCCTTGGCATAATGGCAGTATAGACATATTTCATCGCGCACTCTATAACTCACTTCACACCCTGCAGACTTCAGAATTCTGTTGATCGTGTCGAGCAGCACTATGATGTCCTTGAAGAACTCTGTGTGGGAAGCGTAAAGTTCGGGTTCAAGTCTCGTGAATGTACTGCACAGAGAGTTGACGTGCACCGGCATCTGATACTCTCTCGCTTCCGACGTCTCGGAAAGAGTGGTGTAACCAAGAGTTCCTATGGGCATCTCAATGATGTTGGCCCTGTCAAGCACCTTTTTGCTGAATGGATGGGTTGTCTCATCCATGTTGACGGTCCCGATGAGGAAAAAAATGCCGGGAATACATACCCCTTCAAGCTCTTCACCGTTTGCAAGCGATGAGAGCTCCTGCAGAGAAAAGAAGTGCCGGGAGCGGATTTCTCCATCCTGGTGACGCTCCCGTGTTTCCATAAGCGAGAGAAAATCGTTGAAGTAGTGCTCCACCCTGGCAAGATTCATCTCATCAAGTATGATGATGTAAGGGGTAGAGCGGTTGCTTTCACGGCAGGCATCGATCAGAATATTGAGCATGCACTGCTTTCTGAAATTGCCGGAGAGATCCCGGTATCCAATGAGATCGGATCGATCGGTCCAATCCGGCTGAACAGGAATAATATGTTCACTGTAACCGAGAGCGCGGGCGAAGAAAGTGGCCAGCCTTGTTTTACCGCTTTCGGAAGGACCTGCAAGAAGTACAAAGGGTTTGGTCCTGAGAGAAAGATAGGTATGTGCAATGTCCTCCTCGCTGAAAGAGAAATCGGCCTCGGCGCAGTATCTCCACACCCGGTGGACTAACTGATGCGGTGAGAGAGTTGAAAAGCTCCAGTGAGATTGGGCGTACTGCATGCTGCACATTGTATTTAAACATATCACTGTGTTCGAGCATCATCCGCTCTTGCTGCGTGAGTCCCCGCTGAATCTCGTAAGGGATAAAATCTTTGAGCTCTGCGATAAAGTACTGAGAGGCTCTTTTCTCGGGAGTTATTTCAGAGGGAGGGGGCTCATCTCTCACTTTGCCTATCACTGCCTGGCCATATACAATCACACCATCTGGTGTTCTCCGATCAAAGAGAACTTTCACGCCGGTTATGATCTTCTTAATTGTTGGGCACATGTGAGCTGTAATGGTAGACTTCTCCCTCTTTGTCCGCATATAATGATTCTTTATTACAGCGAAGCAGAAGCGCATAGTTGTGGGAGTTCTCGAGTGTTTCGGTCTGGTCCACGGGAGTGTTGTCCATGGGAGTGTGGCCTCCTCTGTTGATGAGAGTTACGGAATAGTATAAAGTTAACGATTCAGGGCGATCTTCCTTTTAGTCTGAAAAGTTTACAACTTCACCACCATTTCTAACACTACAGACATATCACGGCAATATCAATCGTCTATACTGGATTCAGTGAGACCGATGCTTTGCCGTGAAAGGAGATCGTGGTATAATGAAGGGGAGGAAAGAGCACGACAGGGGTTACAGGAATAGATCTGGATGACAGTGAGGTGGTTGCGGTGTTGGAGACAAATATTCGCAGAGAAAGAGCGCAGTTGAAGAAAACGTTCAAAGCTGAGGGCAAAGCTGAGGGCAAAGCAGAAGGCCGCCTGGAGGAAAAGTATGAAGTGGTTAAAAAGCTGGGAGCACTCGGCGAAGACATCAGTAAGATAGCGCTGGTCACCGGGCTCACTGAAGATGAGATAAAAGCGCTGCTGAGGGAGAAGAAGGCGGAGAAACAGCCGAACAGTTGAGCGGTAAGAAGAAACCCATGGCAACTGCCTCGGCGGTTCTCTGATACGAACTTTTTATCGCATCATATCCACCTGTATCATCCAGTGTCAATCGCGGCGAAATTACTTCCAGAAGCCCCCGCTCTCCTGACACAATCTTTCACGCTTCCATTCCATTACTCTTTCTCTTGTGAGTTTTTGTGGTGGTTTGAGTGTGAGCTCCTTAAGAAGATCCTCTTTTCCCTGAGAGTCAATCCGGCAGTGTCAAATGGCAGATGATAAAGCTGCTGAATAAGCCTTCTATCAGGAAAAAGCAGATGAACCTTTACCATATAATATCGCATTACTAATCGGCACAGTCTTTTTCTTATCTGTTCATTGATGAGATACAACGCCATCTTGATGACATCTCCGGCATTATTTATGAATGCTTGCAAATTTTTTCAGCCTTTATGAGTCAGTGTGACACATTAATGTCACCCCCTTCTGATACTATAGTAGAGAAAGGGGGGACGAACAACTCAGGACATTACACCACAGAAAGTTGCAGAATTGAAATTTTTCTATAATGAAAAAAGGGGGGTATTTCGATGAAGAGGATACTTTCACTTGTCTTATTGCTGATATGCCTTACAATTACTATTCTGTTGTGCGGTTGCACATCAAGAGAAGAGAAGCTTCATCGGTATGAGAGTCTTGTTGACCAGAAGTCAAAAGAACTGCAGCCAGTCATTGAACAGAAGGCTAGTGAGATAAAGATCACTCCGGGTATGTCTCAGGAGGAATACAGCCGGCAGGTTGATCAGAAAGCGAAAGAACTGGAGCCATACTACGAACAGAAAGCCAAAGAAATCAATAAAGAGATGAAATGGTAAAATCTGGATTGTGGCAACTGGAACTGATAAGGGGGCTGTACTATAAGAAGGGGGGATTGAGTGTGAAAAAATGTCCATATTGCTCTGAGGGAATACAGGATGATGCGATGAAATGCCGCTTCTGCGGTGAATGGCTCAATGAAAAGAGGGCTGCATCTTCTCAGGGACACAAAACCATTGATGAAATGCTTCGCGAAGGCTCACTGAGAATTGATCCAGGGCAGCAGGAGGAACTTTCGGGAAATCTGGGCGTCGCAATGCAGATGGTGAAAAGACAGCTCGCCGGAGACACTGTTCTTTTTGCATGGCACTGCTACTCAGGGGAAGCGCTTGTCATAACTGCCAGGCATCTTGTGACCATAAGGGCGGGATTCATTGGCGGGTCGGGAACTGCCTATATGATTCCCCACAGGAATATTCAGAGTATTGAGCTGAGGCAGAGTGCAGGTATGGCTCACATAGTCATCCAGGCGACAGACAAAGAGGGGAAACCTCTTATTTATCCTTACAATGACATCACGTGTTACAATAACAGGGAGAAGCGCTTTAATTATGCGCTTGTTCTGCTTGGCCTGATCAGACCGATAAGCGGGATTTCTCCATCCACTCAAAGGGACGTCATCGCTTCAACCTTGGGCACTGTTGCGGCAGTGACAGCAGGTGTCGCAGCCGGCAGCATGATTGCCGACATCTTGACCGGTCACGAAGCACTCACCACCACCATAGAATCAGTAACCACCATCACTGATGCAGTATCCAGCGTCACTGATGTAGTGAGCTCCACAGAGACTATAACAGCCACAACAGAAACGGCCGGAGGGTTGCTGGATTTCCTGGGGGGGTTATTTTCATAGGAGTGACCGGAGGGGCGGGGACCCGTATCACCCGCCCCTCATGCAGATTATAAATGTAGCTTCAGGATCGTGCAGCATCATCATAAAATTCAGGCAGGCCAGCATTTTGGCCAATTCAACAGTCTTCTCCAGGGTCACACTGATTGTGGTAGTGTCACTCTTTTCAAGAGCCTGGCCGAGAATCGTGAAGAGAGTGTGAGACAGTTCCTGTCTCTCTGGCACTGTCGGTGTCAATGAAGGTTGTGTCGTGCCTTGTCCAATTGCTCGAGAATATGTTCGCACATCTGTGAGAGCTTCTGATGGTCGCCTTCGCGGCAGTCGACGTAATGGAAGTCTCTCATGTAACTCGGGAGGTTAGCGGTAAATAAGTATACAGGAAATAAGACTTCGTGCTTAGAATCGCGGTCTTTGACTCGTGCGAGGTTATACTCTTCCAGGCACATCTTTGATTCCAGGTATGCAGGAGAGAATAACGGAACGACCATTTTGCATTTATCAATTGCTTCATAGATTTTATGCTGCCACGGCATTCCGGGCCTTAATTCGAGTATGTCAATGAAGATTCGAACGTTCGGATCCTTTTTTATAAGCTCATCATTCATGAATTTAACGTAATCAACATGACTGCGCTGGTAACTGACAAAAAGTTCATATGCACACTGGTCGGGCAATTTCGATTTAAGTTGGGCATTTTCTTCCTTGGCCTCGCGAAAAAGTCGAGCAAGTTCTTGTGCCTTCTGTTCGTTTATCTCGACTATTTTCAGATGTTGAATGGGTAGTCCCTTACTCATCCATTGTGATGCAGCCTCCAAAAGCGGTTTCAGCATTTCAGCAGGCAAAACTCGGCGATCTCCTGTTGCAAGAAGAGGCATCGCAACTGTTAAAAAAGGTGGCGTATCGTAGATAAATGGCATGAGGCTGCAAAATAAATTTTTCCAAAAAGCTCGGAACAGGAGCGTTTTGTAGATGATTATTCTGCTGGAACAAATCGATGCAATAACGCTTTCAGGATGTACGCGGAAGTTCTCCGCCAGTTTCCTATATCCATTCTATTGTCACGATTTTCTGAAGGCTCTTGAATTCCCGGTCTCCGGTGACGACAGTGGCACCCTCTTTTATTGCTGTTGCTGCTGCGAATGCATCGGCAAAGGATATGGGATAGCCCGATTTAATACGAGCGGCATCTATCACAAGGGGGAAGGATGGCGAGATTGTCCTTATAGGGAGAAGAGGCGCTATGTTGATTAAAAAGTATTCGGCGTCAGTCGGTGAACGGTTTCGCGAGATAATGTAATATACTTCTCCTATGTTTATTTCATTCATTACAATTTCATCGCCGGAAGAAAGGATATCATGAACTTTTTGATAGTTTTTTTCTTTTTTCAGGTAGGTCAGTAATGCGAACGAATCGAGCAGCCATTTTTTCCTCACGTTCTATCTCCTTTCTCTTTTCATCAAGGAGAGCATCGACAAGCGAAGAACCATCGTTGAAAATTCCGCAAAAAGCTTCTACTGGGTTCTCGGGTATTGGATAGATTTCGACTTTTGTCCTGTCAACCAATCGCAGAAAAACCTTTTCCCCCGGTTTAATCCCTAATGTTTTCCTGATATCTCCTGGTATTACTAATTGTCCTTTGGAAGATGTTTTGATAATTGGCATACTATCTCCAGAAGTTTTACTTTAATTATATTGTAGCACTCATGTAAAAAATGTCAACTCCCGTGTGGATTCGTCCGGATTATTTCTATGCATATCAACTATCCTGTGGCGCCACCGACGAAAATGATCCTGTACGGGCATGGCGTGGAATACCTACTATATCTTGTGTCCTGATGTTTCGTTGTGAAACTCCTTTGGCTATATCTTGGTATAGTACCGCTTTAATGGCAACTGCGTTTGAAGCAATCGGTAAAAGAGCTTTCCCCTGTACCGTAATCTGCGACGGTTAAAGCGAATGGTATACTCGTTGAGATAATAACCAAGATGCATATGGCCATATGGCTGACAGCACCCTGATGTGTACCAATTAGCCATCGTTTGATGAGGGTTGCCTCTCTGTAGCACAGTGGCAGCAAGTTGTCTCTTATGTTCGGCAAAAGCATTCTCAAGCATTCAGGAATTATTGCCCAATAGCTCTTTGGGGCTCTACTTCCAGGAGCTGTAAGCCGGGAAAAGACATATGGAAGTTATATTGAAGCCACAGTGCACCCAGCAGGGTTTTTCAGATATTGATGAGCGTAAGTAACCGGATAACTCAAAAAAATTTGATTTGAGCCACTTTCCTCACCAGAGAACTGAACTTTCCGGAGAGCCGAAGGTGAGTTGAAAGAAGCATCACGTTTACCTGTAACTTTTTCCAGAGAGTGATAAAGAGAGAGTAGAATCTCTGACAGGCTCACGATGAACAGTTTGACCAGTTCGAAGGGAAATAACAACCCTCAGGATCTGTCAGGTGATAGGGCTGGAATACTCACCTTCAGTCTCTCAGATCGCCGCTGCGAAGTCATTTATACTCAAGAGCATAACAAACTGCAGCATTCTAAATCGTCAAATGATTGTTGATAGATAATTCCAGAAGCTCTGATAGTGCAATTTACAATGTGCGTTTGTATAACAGTTATGTCCGAGATGTGGCAGTCTTTCATACGAGGTCCATTTCCATTGTCTTGTCATTAAATAACCTGCAGATTCAGGGGCCTGCCCGGTAGCACCGCTTATTTTGCATATGTGTTAAAATAATTTTCCCAGGCACTCTTTTCTCGACTGCAGCTTTCAGCACGCCCGAACAGCCTTTCAGAGGCCACTCCAGTGCATGATTCGCCTGGTTTTGGACAAAAATCCCTCTTCCCCCTCCAAAGTGCTTATACAACGCACGCAATGACGCCACCATATTGGCTCAGTTATGAGCTTTTTGAAGGTTAATGGTTTTGACTTTACTTATGCAATCAGATATAATACTAGTATGGCACACTGCAAAACCCTTCAGGACTTTTCTCTCGAGATTGCTGAGTCGTATCAGTCCAATGGCACTGACGATAAACGCTGGCACACGAGCGGATTGATTGATTTCCATGCGCCTTTCAACAGGTTTGTCATCGATAAGGCATTGCCTCTCATCACTGAAGGTGCCGATGAGCAGGTGGGGAGGGGGAGATCGCAGCATATCGACCGCAATACTGCTGCAGTTCTGCTGGACTGGAATCTGAGGAGGCTTTCTCAGGGCAGGGCGGTCATCGATCTCAGGATAGGCGAGTTTCTCGTGGAGTTCCGCAAGAGGCATCCTGATAAACTCGGCTATGTGCGCCTTCCCGATTATACACGGGAGGAAATGGGAATTCCCTGGCGGAGCGCTTCACTGCTTGTCAGCAACTGGACCGCTCTTTCCAGCCTTCCCTGTCTCAAGCAGGCACACCGGGAAGGGAAGATATCGAAATCCAAACTGCGCTGGCTCTTGAGAGTGGTGACGCCTCAGAATGAAGAGGCGTGGATTGAAAAGGCTTCAAGACTTTCGGTGAGGGCGCTGGAAGAAGAGGTCAGGACTGAAGAAGTTCGAAGAAGCGGTGAGGGAGAGAGTGGTAATGAGTCATCATCTCCAGGGGAATCAGATGGAAAATGTCTGCCTGTTGCCGGGGGCTCAGAGTCGAGTGTCGAAGGGGAATGTGCCGGATATCTGATGAGTCTCGAGACGACACCTGAGAGAGCCGCGGCATGGGATTTCGCCCTTGAGCATTTCAGAGGTCACGAGGGAGGGAACTTCTCGACTGCCTTCTTCATCGAGGCTCTGCTTGCCGAGTTCTGCAGCGCCGTTCCGCTTCCCGACAACGGTGCGCTTCCCGACAACGGTGCTCTTCCTGATACTGCCCGTATCAGAACAAGTGGCCCTGATGCAGGGAACGTTACCAACGCTGCCAGTTCAGCCAGTCCTTTCAGTCAATCCAGTCAAGCCAGTCCTATCAGTCCTTTCAACCCGGCCAACCCATCCAGTTCCACCAACACAGCCAATCCTGCTCAGGCTGCCGCACAATCGAATCCCAACAACCCTGCCTGTGCAACAAACATCACTCCGCCTCTTCCCGGAGGCGCACACTGCCGGCGCATCAACGGAACTGAAGATGATGATTTCTTCTCATCAAATGCAGACGGGAAGGAACTGGATGAGGAGAGAGAGAAATGGCGGGCGCTCCGGAGGGATCTGGAGGAGGTTACGAAGATATGGGAATTTCTGTCCTGGACTCCTGTAACAGTGGAAATTCCTGCTGAATGGGATGATATGCGTGAAGATGTGAGGGCGATTGCCGATATGCTTAAGAAACTTGTGGTGATGAGGCAGTCTGTGGGATTCTATATGGGGCGTCTCCTGCGCACTGTCGAAAACCTCCATCTTTATGCCGATATGCAGTTTGCAAGCTTCAACCATTACGTGGTGGAGCGTCTCGGAATCTCGATGAGAACGGCCCGGAACCTGATAAAGCTTGTCAGAGCTTTCCTTTCCCTCCCTCTCATCGAAAAGGCTTTTCGGGATGGTGTTCTCACACAGGAGAGGGCGCTTCTTCTTCTCAAGGTTGTCACCGAAAAAACCGAGAGGGAGTGGCTCAAATACGGCACTGAGGTTTCTGTGCTCGACCTGGAGAGTGAGGTGAAAAGACTGTCGCGGCTCATTGAAGCCGACAGGAACCTTCTGGAAAAATACAGTGTGGTACCCGGGTTTGAATCTCCGGTGGAGGCGAAGAATCTATCCAAACCCGATTCAGAGTCCGCCCAGTCTCTCGATTCAGACACCACTCAGGCTCCCGATGTACGATCGAATTGCTGCAGGGAAAGCTCGAGCGCTTCCCGGAAAATGTGTGCCACTGAAAAGCTGTCGGATGCCCACTACTCGGAAGCATCGAGCTCCTCCAGGAAAATGTGTGCCACCGAAGCGCTGCCGGCTGCTTACAGCCAGGAAGATGATGACGCTCCGTGGGAAGTATGTCTCAATAAAGATACAACTGATATCAATGACCCCTCAGAACTTGATTCCTGGAAAATGGTGGTCACTGGAATGCTGCCGGAGGCCAACGACCCGGAAATGTCTGACTCCTCCAGGAAAATGTCTGCCACTGAAACGCTGCTGGCTGCCGGCGACCCGGAAACGGAAGGCTCCTCAGGGAAAATGTGTGCAACCGAACATGCCGGGCATCCCTTAGAGGAGATTATCACAGAGGAGGAATTACCGATGAGCCCAGGTCCGGATAATACAGGCTGTTCCT